>JACKZZ010000615.1_pt1 | contig 106095 bp, 162 predicted proteins | sample 8027871 | NCBI WGS metagenome assembly JACKZZ01 (sample SAMN15724774, study PRJNA655200) | protist metagenome | isolation source: fluorescence activated cell sorting (FACS) single amplified genomes of... | place: USA: West Boothbay Harbor, Gulf of Maine | collected 2000-07-19
GGACACTATAGAAAAGACATTAGATGCACAAAATATGCATGTTGATGAACAAGAATTAAGACAGCTAATTGATGGTATCCCCATTGTAAATACTATCAAAGATGATGTTGTATTCTTTAACAAAGACGCAGAAGTTGATGCACCTGATCCGGAAAAACAAGACAAGACAGTTGCAAAGCTGGCTAAGAAAAAAGTAGATAAAGAGATGAGCAAATGAATATAGGATTAAATGCAGCGCAAGCTAGAGCCAAAAGTTCACAAGACATGGTTGTTTTTAATGAATGTACTGCCATCATGAAGGCTATTATAACTACAAGTGCAACAGGAGTTTACGAAACATATGTTGCAGATGGTACAGTAATGACTGAGTGTACACCTAGTACAACAAAAATTGGTACGGTAAATTTACCAACAATTACTGTAGGCGATACATTAATTATTAATTCTACTACAATTACATTAGGTACATCAGGTACAAATTTAAACGCTATTGTTTCAGATATAAATGATGCAGCAGTAACAGGTGTAACAGCATCCAAAGATGCTGGATACTTAGTATTAAATATTGTACTTAGTGCAGCAACTACATGGTCATATGAAATCGGTACAGGAACAGGAAATACAGCATTAGGATTTAGCGATGGTATATACGTACCACCGACACCTACTAGCACAACGTATTTTAGTTCATGGCAAGGAGCTCTAACAGATAGAGCGTTAGATAATCAAATGAACTCAGTAATTAAATATTTTGGTAACCTAGGTTACAAATTAAACAGACTAACAAACCCGTCTACTGGAAAGACTTTCAGATGGCACGTATATTGGTAATATAACAGGAGATAACTACATGGCACACTTACTAAAGCATAAAATCACAGTCGACTTAGTGGACAGAACATCAGGTAAAATTGGCAACGAAGACGTTGTAAGCGCAGAAGCTATTGCAATACATGAAGCATATGTTGCTAGCGGCAAAATAACTATAGATGTATCTGAATCAGATGCAGAAGAAGGTTCATATTGGCAATCAATTACTTTTGTTGATTCAGCGGCATGCGATGCTTACTTAGCAGAAATGGCAGCAATCAATGAATTTGAAACTAGCGGAAGTTCACGTTCAGAGCAAACAAGAGCAGATGTATAAAGATATAATATTACCCACGAAACTACTAGTAGAAACAAAGGAATATTAAACACTCGTACGAGAGTATAATATAAGGGGAAATAAAATGAAAGATTTACAAGCATCATTAGATGCAGTAGCACGTTCGAAGATATGTGCAAGAAATTATAAACAAGATGCAGTTCCTGAAGAACTCATTGAACATTTACAAAAAATAGCAACCGGCGGACCGTTTAAACAAGGTCGACGCTATTTTGATTTATATGCTATTACAAATCCAACAAAAGCTGATGCTATATGGAAACATACAGCACGACCAGACGAAGCCAATGCATTAGTGCATATGCCAAAAACAAACAAAGATGGAACACCAACAACTTTTGTAGGTAATGCCCAGGTATTAGCTCCAGTATTGTTTATATTTGCTGCATGTGATCCAACACCAGATTATCCAGATGAAGATTTTTGGGATCCATCTCAACTTGATATAGATAACGAAGAAGAGCAAAACAGCAGATTTGCTATGGGTACTGGAATGGGAATGTTGGTATTAGAAGCCAACAAACAAGGATTACACACAGGTAATTGCGTATGCTTTGATCCTGGTCCAATTACAGACCTACTTAAAGTATGGTCAGGCAGAGATGATTTCTCACATGCAGGACTAATGGTTGGTGCAGGATATCCAGTAGAAGACTGGGCAGGAGCAGATGGATATTTACAAATGCGTGAGCATCCAGTAGTAGAAGATCACGAATATACTCCACCAGACGCATCTGATAGAGACGATCCACGATATTATAGAATAACATAAATGTCAACTGCATCCTTGAAGATAGCCTTTATAGGGTGCAGTCATTTTTCAGCACATGACGTCCCCGGTCAAGAGAAAAATAACTGGACATATCAGTTATATAAAAAATACCCACAACATCAATATAGAAACTATTCCAAAGGCGGACAAGGAATAGACCAATACCAATGGCACTTACTTGACGCTAAAATATGGGGTGCCGATATTGTGTTTGTGAATAGAACATACATGGGAAGATGGGCAATAAGCCTTCAATCAAACCACTCTCCATCAGAATTTGAATATAGAGCATTGTATACAGAAGATAATTGGGAAGAAGTAGCACCAGATTGGGATATAATATGGGGCAGTGTAAACAGTGGTCCTTTCATGTGTTGGGGGACAAAAACACATCAAGCCTCAGTTGAGGCTCAAGACATAGAAAAGTATTTTCAAAGTAACCTAACCTTTTGGAGAGTCCAATACAATAACCACAGAACACGACTTAATTATGAGTTAAAGTGGTATGGTAATTTACAAAAGTTATATAACTTTGACAATTTATTTTTAATGGATTGGAATGCGTACTCACATGAAAAATTATCTGAGAGAACACTTAGTTCTACTACATGGGATATTCCAGTTGAACAATACTTTGTGGAGAAATATATTAAAGAAAACCCAGACACTGAAGTGACACGAGTTGAGCAAATACCCAATTGGTGTGTAAGTGAAGAAGATACACATTTTAGTCCAAGGTCTAATTTATTATTACTTAATGAGTATATTCTTGCAAATCCTAAAGTAAAAAAAGCTCTAAATATCTAGTCAAACCACTTGACTTTTCTAATAATCAGTAGTATACTAAAGCTATGATAAACATTCAAAAAAAGTACGACTATAAAGAACTTAACCGTCAAACACAAGCTGATGGTAAGCGTATGTATGAGAATCCATATGGCGATCCAGTTCCTAGCGTAACAACAATATTAGGTGCAACACAGCCAGCAGAAAAGCGCCAAGCATTAGCTAATTGGCGCAAGCGTGTTGGTAAAGATGAAGCACAACGTATAACAACAACTGCTGCCAATAGAGGCACAGTAATGCATAATATCCTAGAGCATTGGGCATTAGGTGAATATGAAACATATAATCCCGGAAATAACATTGTCCATAGACAAGCTAAAGCAATGGCACAGGTTGTTGTGGATAATATTGAGAATGATATCGATGAAATTTGGGGCACAGAAGTTATGTTATGTGCAGCAAACTTATATGCAGGTACAACAGATTTAGTTGGAATGTATAAAGGTAAGCAAACTATTATGGACTTTAAGCAAACAAACAAGCCTAAAAAGCGTGAATGGATTGATGACTACTTTTTACAAGGAGCTGCATATGCATTAGCACACAACGAGATGTTTGAAACAAAGATTGAGAACATTGCTATCTTTATGTGTAGCGGTGATTGTGAATGGCAACTGTTTGAAGCAGACGAATCAGAGTTTCCTTATTGGTCTACACAGTGGGCAAAAAGATTAGAGAAGTTTTATGGCATGTCTGCATAAATACAGTATATAGAAAACAAGGAAATATCAAATGGCAACAACTAAAATATCACAGATTATAATCAAAAAAGACGTACTGTCAAATTTGCCTGTGTTGGCTGCTGGCGAATTTATGCTTGCAAAAGACGAACAACGACTTTTTCTAGGACAAGAACCAATTATTGTAGCAGGAAATCTAGTAGGAACAAGCACTACTTTAGCAACTATAAAATTTAGTGTTAAAGAAGTTGGTGTTGTTAAAGAATTAGATCTAGATAGCATAAGTGAATTTAGTATTGTTGTATACGATAGTGTAGCTGATACTACAGCCGCAGGTATTCCAGCATCAAGCATGCAATCAGTAAATGATTCTGTACTTGTTTTCAATCATGGACTTGGCAGAGCACCTGTTGCTAATGATACATTCACATTGAGATATAATAAAGAAATAATGTCATATGCTGGAGAATCAGCAGGCAGCAACAAATTATATTCTACTGCATTTACAAATAGTGGTAATGCAGTTGAAACAACAGGCATCGATTTTGATAGTACTGTTAAGAATTCAATAACTATAGACTATACATTATTTAAATTAGCATCTAGTGTACTTGATAAAGTACGTAAAGGTACATTAAATATCCTTATTATGGGTAGCACAATTAGTCACATTGAAGATAGTTATATGGGTGATAGTGAACTAGATGATGTTGAATTTTCAATAACAAATAGTGGTACTACATTTACATTAAACTTTAAGACTGCTACTACAACTGAATTAAATTTCGATTACACACAAACATCTACACAAAATTCGTAAGGTAATATAATGCATGAATTTTGGCAGAGTTCGCCTAAGCAACGGTTGATTATCTGGAGGCAGTTTCGTAAAAGTTTAGTAGATATGGAATATCTAGAACGACTGCAAACAATTGTAGACTTTTGGAAAATGGCGCCAATATCTAGTAAGTATACAGATATATATGATGCTAGTACATGGCTTGCTCCTTGGGATTTTATTTGGAAGGGAGTGTATGATGAGAATAACATTGCTTTGGGTATGGCGTACACATTGCAGTTAGAAGGTTTTGCAGAATGTGAAATTTTACTAGTACAAAATTCAAAAGAAAGTTATATTTCTTTAATAGTATTGGTAGACAAATTGCATGTTTTAAACTATAATTACAGTATAGTAAACAGTGTAGATGATATAGATGTCAACACTATTATACTAAATAAAATACAGGTTAGCGAGTTAACATGATACTTTATCCATTAAGTGTTATTGTAAATAACTTACAGCTAACTATAGAAACGGATGATAAATGACAAATATAATAGTAATTAAAAGAGATCAAACAAAAGAGGAACTTGATCTAGAGAAGATGCACAAAGTAGTTTTTTATGCTTGTGAAGGAATTACAGGAGTTAGTCCAAGTGAAGTAGAAATTAGAAGTCATATCTCATTTTATAATGGAATTGAAACAGCAAAAGTCCAAGAGACTTTAATCAAAGCAGCTGCAGATCTTATTAGCGAAGAAACACCAAACTACCAATGGGTAGCTGGTAGACTTATCAATTATCATTTACGTAAAGAAGTATATGGACAGTTTGAGCCATGTAGTCTTAATGAAATTGCTAAACGTAATGTAGAACTAGGTTATTACGACGAGAATTTTTTCTCCGTTTATAGCCCAGAAGAAGTATTCCAACTTGATAGTTATATTAGACACGACCGTGATGAAAATATTGCGTTTGCAGGAATGGAACAGTTCCGTGGTAAGTATCTAGTACAAAACAGGGTAACTGGTGCAATATACGAAACACCACAAATTGCCTACATGATGATTTCAGCAACATTGTTTGCTAATTATCCAAAGAAAACAAGATTAAGATATGTAAAGGATTTTTATGACGCTATTAGTAATTTCGATATTAGTTTACCTACTCCTATTATGGCCGGACTCCGCACGCCGCAACGTCAATTCAGCAGTTGTGTACTTATTGAGACCGATGATAGTCTTGACTCTATTAATGCTACTAGTAGTGCTATTGTAAAGTATGTAAGTCAAAAAGCAGGTATTGGAATTGGCGCTGGTAGTATACGTGCTATTAACTCACCTATTCGTAATGGCGATGCAAGTCATACAGGTGTTATTCCATTTTATAAAATGTTTCAAAGTGCAGTTAAGTCATGTAGCCAAGGCGGTGTACGTGGCGGAGCAGCAACATTACATTATCCAATATGGCATTTAGAAGTAGAAGATTTATTAGTATTAAAAAATAACAAAGGTACAGAAGATAACAGAGTACGTCACTTAGACTATAGTGTACAGTTTAATAAACTTATGTACGAACGTTTGCTTACAGGTGGAAACATTACATTATTCTCGCCAGCAGATGTTCCAGGATTGTACGATGCATTTTTTAACGATCAAGACGAATTTAAACGTTTATACGAAACAGCAGAACGTAATACGCACATACGCAAAAAGACTGTAACAGCAATTGAGCTTATTAGTAACTTTATGGAAGAACGCAAAAACACAGGTCGTGTTTATCTACAAAACGTAGACCATGCAAATACACATAGTAGCTTTAAAGAAGACTCCTCACCAATTAAGATGAGTAACTTATGCCAAGAAATTACATTACCTACTAAACCTCTTAGTGATTTTAGTGACCCAGAGGGAGAGATTTCGTTATGTACATTAGCTGCGGTTAATTGGGGCAATATTAAATCAACAAAAGACTTTGAACGTGTAGGCAGACTAGCAGTACGTGCATTAGATGAATTATTAGATTACCAAAACTATCCAGTTGTAGCCGCAGAGCGTTCAACAATGAAACGCCGTCCGCTAGGCGTAGGTATTATTAACTTTGCATATTGGCTAGCTAAAAACGACCTAAACTATCAAGACATTGACAGTAAAGGCCTAGAGTTAGTAGATGAATGGGCAGAAGCATGGAGTTATTACCTTATTAAAGCAAGTGCAGATCTTGCAGTAGAAAAAGGTACTATTAGTGGCAACGAAGAAACAAAATATGGACAAGGTATTACACCTAATCAAACATATAAAAAAGAGGTAGACGAACTTGTTAAACATAAAGAACGCCAGGATTGGAAAGGATTGCGTAAGCAACTTAAAGAAACTGGTGTAAGAAACTCTACTCTTATGGCACTTATGCCCGCTGAAACATCAGCACAGATTAGCAATAGTACAAATGGTATTGAACCACCACGTAGCCTTGTTAGTGTTAAACAATCAAAACATGGTGTACTAAAGCAAGTAGTTCCCGAGTACAGGAGATTACAAAATAAATATGATTTATTATGGGACCAAAAGTCTCCAGAGGGATATCTAAAAATTGTAGCAATATTACAAAAGTATGTTGATCAAGGCATTAGTGTTAATACAAGTTACAATCCAGTGTTTTTCGAAGATGAGAAGATACCAATGTCTGTAATGATTCAACACTTGTTGATGTTTTACAAGTATGGCGGTAAACAATTGTATTACTTTAATACATTTGACGGACAAGGCGAACTAGATATTAATAAATTAAACGAAGAACAACTTGCACCCGGAGACCTCGATGACGAGGACTGCGATAGCTGCACAATATAAAGGTAATATAAAATGAGCTCAGTATTCAATTCGAATAACAAAACCGATCACACTAAAGCATTGGCATTTTTAGACCCTGCTGGTGCCGTAGCTATTCAACGATATGACACTATGAAGTATAAGCAGTTTGATAAACTGACTGATAAGCAGTTGGGTTTCTTTTGGCGACCTGAAGAAGTTGATGTCACTAAAGATTCAAACGACTTTAAACTATTAACAGATCACGAACAGCATATCTTTACAAGTAATTTGAAAAGACAAATATTGTTGGACAGTGTACAAGGTCGTGCGCCAAGTGAAGCATTTGGTCCACTTGCATGTTTACCAGAACTAGAAGCATGGATTCAGACTTGGACATTTAGTGAAACAATTCACTCACGTAGCTATACACATATTATTCGTAACATTTATTCAGACCCAAGTAAAGTATTTGACGGTATGATGGATATTAACGAGATTATGGATTGTGCCGGTGACATTTCAAAATGTTACGATCAACTTATTGATTTATCTTCTTATTATAATTTATTAGGAGTAGGCAAGCACAAAGTAAATGGTAAGACAGTTGAAGTAGATTTATATGAAATGAAAAAGCTACTATACAAAACATTAATGAGTGTTAACATCTTAGAAGGTGTACGTTTTTACGTATCATTTGCTTGTAGTTGGGCGTTTGCTGAACTTAAAAAGATGGAAGGTAATGCAAAGATTATTAAACTAATTGCACGTGATGAAAACTTGCATTTAGCATTTACACAATCTCTATTAAAAGTTCTACCAAAGGATGACAAAGATTATATTAAGATTGCAAAAGAAACAGAAGCTGAATGCATTCAAATGTTTGTTGATGCAGTAGATCAAGAAAAAGCATGGGCTGAATATTTGTTCAAAGATGGTTCTATGATTGGACTAAACACACAGCTACTAAGTGATTATATTGAATGGATTGCATCAAAGCGCATGACAGCAGTTGGACTGAAGTCGCCATACAGTGTATCACAAGCAAACCCACTACCATGGACACAAAAATGGATTTCAGGTGCAGAAGTACAAGTTGCTCCGCAAGAAACTGAAATCAGTAGTTATGTTATCGGTGGTGTTAAACAAGACGTGTCGGAAGACTCATTTAAAGGATTTAGTTTATGATAGTAATTTATGGAAAGCCACAATGTCCATTTTGTGATAGTGCAAAAGCATTGTGCGAAGCAAGAAACTTAGAGTATACATACAAGCAACTTGGTGTAGACTTTAATCGTGAGGAAGTTTTAGAATTGTTTCCAGGAGCAAGAACATTCCCACAAATAAAAGTAGGGGAAACTAGTATTGGCGGATTCGACAAACTAGCACCTTATTTAGAAGAAACTAATTATAACGGAACAGGATATACATTATGATAATTGAAACACCATATAAAGTAGGCGATACAGTAAGCATTAAACTTAACAGCGGCGAAGAGATGATTGCTCGTTTAGATGAAGAAACTGCCGATCACCTAGTTTTAAATAAGCCACTTATTTTAGTAGCGGCAGAAACAGGTGTTGGCCTTGCGCCATTCATGTTTACTATTAATCCAGATGCAAAGGTGCGTTTGAGACTAAATAGTATTATATGCGTAGTTAAGTCAGCGAAGGACGCTGCCGATACGTATATGCAACAAACAACAGGTTTGCATTTAGCAAAAGCATAATATGGCAGGAGTTCACAGAAATACAGACAGTCGTCCATGTGGTGCCACAACTTCGGTTAGTGGCCAAGGCACGGTCTATGTCAATAATAAATTGTGTAGTGTGAACAACGATCCTAATACACACGGAGGCGGTAATCTAAAAGCCGCTAATCCAAATGTATATGTAAATAACAAACTTGTGGTAATTTTAGGCAATAGTGCTTCACCAGATGGATACTGTCCATTACCTGGTGGTAGTCATTGTAATCCTAAAGCCAGTGGTGCTAGCAGTGATACATTCGTAGGCGGATAACATGGCAGATTTTGAAACAGCAGCTAATTATCTAAAAAACACTAATGTAGATTTAGTTACCAGTACTAATATAGATTTAGGTACAGGTGAAATAGAACAAACAACAACTAGTTACAGTTTAAGAGAAATTATTTGTAGCTTACTTGGAGGTAATGGAATTAAACTTCCTAACCTACAGTTGTGTTTAAAAATTAACATTGGTAGATTACTTGGCATGTCAGGTATCCCACCAGAGCTATATAAAGCATTGCAAGATGCAGAAGAAGCACTTGATGAATTTATTGCACATACAAACATTGATAACGTATTAGGCAGACTTAATGCTGCTATTGCAGAATTTGCTGCTATTGCTAACATGATTAATTTTTGTGGTACACCTATTAATCCTAAGCCTATTCCAAATGTACTTAAAGATATGTTTGGGTCATATTTAGGCACAGGTAAAGATTTACTTGATAAATTAGGTACTATGTTCCAAAGCGATATTGGTGGATGTGCATCAGGATCAAGTATTAATTTAGGTATTTTTCAAGGTGGAATACTTAGTGATTTAGATGATATAATTACCCAATTTGGAAGTATTGCTAACGCACCAGCTAATACACTTGCTTCTTTAGTTAACGAACTAAATGCATTTTCACAAGATATGAAAAACTTAGTTAAGTTTGAAAATAACTTTAAGGGAACAAATTCAAATGGTGGAAGTCAATTTGAAACAGACGCAACAGCTAGTAATACGCATACTGGAGTAGGAACGGCAATAGATACAAGCACACTTACGCTATCACATGCACAACAAATTGCAGGTGGATTAAAATCAGCATATAGTAGTTTAAGTGCATATGAAGTGGATGCAGATGGAAACAACATCTTCCATTATCTACTAGAACCAAAAATGTTAGGGCAAATGCAACAAACAGACTCACCAGATGTATCAACAACAGATAGAACACCTAATTATGATTACTGTGGTGTTATTATAGATTATACAGCATCACCTAATAATACGGTAGAAAAAAGTCAAGGATCTCCGGCACAGGTATCAACAAATCCAGGAATAGCAGCTTTAGCTGAAGCAGGCACAATAAGTAACAGTCCACCTACAACAACAACAAATTTAACTAATCCTAATCCAATGGTAAGAAAAACCGTTCCTAGTACAACAATAGGAAACCCAGGCGATAAAAAAGGTGATATTGCATCAGACGCAACACATATATACATTGCTAACCACGATTACAACGGATCTACCGCAATTTGGGTAAGATCAGCAGTCGACCAGAGCTGGATCTAAAAAAAACTAAAAAAACAAGACATTTCGGTTGACAAAAGACTATCTTACTGTTATATTATATATAATTGGATTATAAAAGAAAATCGGTATTAATATGAGAGCAACAATATATCAAGACGGAGTTAAGCGAATCAATGCTAAAATTGAAGTTCCGCTTAGTGACGAAGACGTAGGTGATTATATCCTTAGTGCCTTAGTTGGCGAATCTATAGATTTAAAAAGTTTACAGACAATGAATAAACGACAACTCTTGCATCTTGCAAAAGAAGAAATTAAAACGTTTGGAACTGAAAATCCTCGAACACGAGTTAACGGAATTGACAACGACACACAGGTTATTGTCAAAAACTATGTGAAACAAATGTTTCCAGAACTACAATAAACAGGAGATTATTATGAACAAGATTAAATATTTTATTATAGCAGCGGCAATACTTATAGCCAATTCAGCAATTGCTGGACAAGTTGAAGTAGACGCAGTGGTAGTCAAAGTTGTACCACAGTATTCAGAAGTACAAGTGAATACACCTATTAGAACATGTAATATTGTGGAAGTTCCAATTTACGGAAATACAGGTAAAACACAAACCGGAGAAGTATTAGGTGGCGCAATTATTGGCGGCATACTAGGTAACCAAGTAGGCGGTGGTAAAGGTAAAGATGCCGCAACTATACTAGGTGCAATTTTAGGGGCAGACTTTGCCAATAAAAAGGGTGGACAACAAACTATCGTTGGATACAAACAAGTAGAACAATGTGAAATTAGAAATAGCATAACTACTGAAGCAGGTCCTACAACATACAAGGTAACAGTTAAAATGCCAGGTATGTCAAGTAGACAAAACGAAAGAAGCGCATTGCATACTTTTATAAGTGATAAAAAATACTTGCGTGGAGAAGAAGTATTTGTAACAGTTAATTATACAGTTACAAAAATATATAGATAAATAAAAAGTAGAAAGAATATGCCGGTATAGCTCAGTTGGTAGAGCAACTGATTTGTAATCAGTAGGTCACGTGTTCGAATCATGTTACCGGCACCAGATATAAAGAAGGCGAATGGACTGCCGGGCTGCAATATGCCTTAACACGGAAATACAAAAGAGAATTAATACCAGTAAACATTTAAACAGTCATGGGGCTGTAGCTCAGCTGGGAGAGCACTGCCTTTGCAAGGCAGGGGTCAGGAGTTCGATCCTCCTCAGCTCCACCATTAATCAGCCCTCATCTTAAACGGTGGGGGCTTTTTACTTTAAGGAACAGTATGATATCAATTTATCAAACAGTAAATGCACACGCACCAGCAATACATTGGTGGCTAGCACAGGACCCACGATTTGGCCCACAGTTATATCAAGGGTATAATCCTAAACCTGATACTGCATCTAATCGTATTGTAGAAGAATTACGGTTTAGTAAACACTTTCAACCAGATAATTTAGATGAAGCATTATATAATGTACATCAAGAATCATTGCGACAAATGGAAAACGGTTCTACTAATGATATGAATCAAGTTGATTGTACATCTGATTACTTTGAACATACTAAAGATTTATATGAGTATCCTGTGTGGAGTAATTATTTTGGTTGCACCCAAGATCCACTTGGCATACCAATGAGTGATAAACTTATAATAGCAAAGTCTACTGTTGAAGAAAGTGCAATGTTTTATATAACACAATATGCATTTAATAAACTTGATCTAAATGATATAGAAAATCACAGCCAGATCTGGTGGGAAGATCATATGTTATTAGATGGCAATGATATAGGTAAATGGAAAGAACTATGGTATAGAGATTATCATAATCAATGCATACAAGATTTTAAAGACGGTAAGTTACAATACATGTGGCAATTAAATTTTGCACATTGGGATTTAGAAAAAGCATTAAGAGTATACAACCGTGAAAGTTTTGAACTAGATTATTCGTGGAATAGACTAGTCAAAGAAAAACACGATCCTGAAGATATTATTACACAAGATCGTTGTATTCAACATTTAAAAGTTGATCACTTAGTAGTTGATATAAATTGGTTTGAAAACACTGATGTTATACTTGATTATATTGGTGTAAGCAACAGCGATATATTAATTCAATCGGCTGCATTGTATAAGCAGAGATTGACTAAAGTTATGCAATCATATAAAGATTTAATATTGACATCATCTAATTAATATGTTATTATAATAGCAATTATAAACAATAAAAGGAACACTATAAATGTCAGAACTAATGAGTAAAAAGCTAAAAGAGTGCTATGAGAGTGACTTTGATGATACAGAACTATCAAAGGAAATCTTCGGAACATGGACTACATACGAAGAAGATATTAATGCAGGACAATGGCTTGCTCCTGTTAAAGTAGCCGCATACGTTCAGCACAACTTTAATCCTGATGTAAGTATCGGCGATATTGCTTGCGGCACTGGACTAGTTGCAAAACTATTAAAACCAGGCTTTTATACTAACATTGAAGGTTATGACATTACAGTAGAGTTCTTGGAAAAAGCAAAAGAACATTACAAAAGCACAACATACAATGACATTACTGCTGAAGCATTGCCTAAACAATATGAAGTAGTTACTGCAAGTGGAGTATTTGCTCCTGGCCACCTAAGTGCATCGCCAAGTAAAAACATTGCAGATAGTTTGCTACCTGGTGGAACATTTGTTATGAGTAATCCTAGTAATGCACACGGACACGCATTAATCCCATCAGACTATTCATATTTAGAAACAGGTGGATGGAACGCACAAAAAGATTTAGTAATGATTTATGAATCAGATCCATATCCTAGTTTGCTACATAATGGACATCAACACTATCACAGAGTTCGTGCATGGAAACGAGCAGAGGATATTGCTGTTCTGTAAGTGAATAAATATACATACATATAATACAGGATACATAGATGCGACCATTTTACTTACTTCCCAAAAACGACAGCCCGGCATTATCTGACAAACACAGATTACTTACCTATACTCAACTTATTACTGAAGTATTAGCATGTAAGAAAATTTTAAATGCCAGTGGCTATACAAAAGACCATAGAATTGCAGTTCAAGGTACCAACAGAGTAGAAACGTGGATTTGGATGATTGCTGCATCATTTGATGGTAGTGGAACAACACTTCCATGGAAAGCATCTGAGTATACAGAGAATGCAAGACTAGAGAAAAACAATGCTAACGCAGTTGTTAGGTTAAACAAAGATGGAACATTAAATGAAATTGATCACAAACACTTTGAAAAATCAGTAACACAAGAAAAAGAATACATGTGCCAATATTCAAGTGGGACAACAAATAGATATGGCATTCCAAGTTGCTACAGTGGTGTATATGAACTAGACGAAAACAATTGGGGCGGTGATGGTCGCCAAGCAATTGCGTACAGAATCAAAGGCAATCCAGACTTTGCTAACCCAGAAACAAACAGATTTCTAAACATTATGCAACCATATATTCCGTGGTCGCAAGACCTTACATATCACACACTGTTAATGGGTGGTTGGGTGCATGTTATTAACGACCCAGACGAATATGATAGTGCATGTGAAATACAAAAGCCTACATGGGTTATTGGATTTCCATTGTCATTGCAAAAAGTTATAGATGCAAACAAAGGAACACACAAAGTTAATACTGTAGAATTTACTGGCGGCATTGTAACTACTAAGCAACAAGAAGATTGGCAAGAGTTTTTTGACCCAGATCAATACATGAATGTATATGGCGAAGGTAGTGTTGGTACGTATTGTGTTAACTTTGCTAAAAAAGGTGAAGATATTAGACATGTTGGAAAACCATTAGATTGGTTTATTCATTCAGGTGGTGAAATGCGTATTGGCGAAAAAGGAACAGTAGAAGTGCGTGGACAGAATACACCTGGTGACGAATGGTGGGATTCAGATGACCTAGGAGAGATAACACCCGAAGGCAATTATAATATTATAGGTCGTGCAAACGAAGTAATTATTAGTAGAGGTGGAGCAAATATCTTCCCATATGAGATAGCAGAATTTATTGGACAACATCCTAAAGTAAATGATTGTTATTTGTATAAGATAACAGTAGATGATGACCGCGGAGAAATCCCAGGTTGTGTATACAGTGGCAATGTGGGTCCAGAACATTTTTATAATTATGTTAAAAAGAAAGTTGAAAGGTATCAAGTTCCAGTTAAGTTTACAAGACTAAGTGACACAGTTCCTAAATTGCTACAAAGCAAAGGTGATAAGTTTCAGGCACCAAAGATTAATTTATTTTTTATGAATGAAACTCTGCAAGAAAACAGCGAGTGGATTGTTGATGAATACAAAGTCTAATGTATATCTAGCACAATTTAGTTTAACCATAACTCCTGGCAACATGATTTTCATGCCGTATGCAGTATCATGTGTGTGGAGTTATGCACAGACACACGACGACATTAAAGATAACTATGAAATGAAGGAAGTATTTTTTGAGAAGATACCTCCAAAGGAAGTAGTAAAAAAGTTAGACAATCCTAAAGTATTTGCATTTGGTTGTTATATTTGGAATTGTAATTACACAGACGAAGTCGCAAAACTAGTCAAAGAAAAGTTTCCAGAATGTTTAATAGTATATGGTGGCCCACAAATACCAATAACAGCACACGATGAATGGTGGAGCAATCACCCATATGTTGATGTTGTTATATACTATGAAGGGGAGAAACGTTTTACACGGGTACTACGATGCAGTTCAAAAGAAGAAATGTCAATGATACCTAATGTAAGTGTTAACTTTGACGGTGACTGGACATTTAACTTAGACTATAAAGCAGTTGGTAAAGATAGAATAAAAGACTTAGAACAAATACCAAGTCCGTATCTGTTAGGTATGTTTCCTAATCCACAGCAAAATTGGATTCCAATTATGGAAACTACAAGAGGTTGTCCATATGCGTGTACGTTCTGTGACTTGGGTGCATTGAATCATAATAAAGTTTACAAGACTGAGTTGGGCAGAGTGCAAGAAGAACTTGATTGGTTAGTAGAAAATAAACTATCAAGTTTCTATTATGTTGATAACAACTTTGGATTATTTAAAGACAGAGATGATACTATTGTTGATATGGTTATTGCAAGTAAAGAAAAGCATGGATACCCAAAGAGTTTCTTTGTTAACTGGGCAAAGAATCATAAAGAAGAATTTATTAACATGGCAAAGAAACTGTATGATGCAGATGTACTACAGTCAATAACATTAAGTCTACAAACTAGAAACGAAGAAGCACTAGAAATTATTAAACGTAAGACTATGAATATCAATGATATCAGTTTTTATACTGATATGTGTAAACAAGTAGGCTTACCTTACAGCACAGAACTTATGCTGGGCAACCCAGGTGAAACTGTTGATAGTTGGAAAGATGGATACATAGAAGTAGTTGCCGACGGTATCAGTTGTGACATATACGCAGTAGCACTACTACCAGGCGCAGAACTGGCATCAGAAGCAAGTTTAAAAGAACATGGAATAGAATATGAACCAGTTCAGTTTCCAGGCGTAGCTAATCCAAAGTATCGTCCAGTAAAAGAATGGATGAATCAAATTGTAGCTACCAAATATATGAATAGAAACGAAATGCGTGAGATGTTTGAATGGACTTGGTGCACCAGATTAGGACATGAGTTTAACTTTACACGTGAACTAGCAAATTATTGCGAGAAACACAATGTTGCTACAATGCGTGAGTTCTACGACAGCTTCTATGAGTATATAAATACTAGTAAGGGTATATTAAACAAGTATTATGCAGATGTATTGTTGTTCAGAACTGAAAAGTATGAATACACCCTTGCACTAAAAAATATACAATTCAGAGATAATTTAAGTTTAGAAGATAGAGAACTTGTTAAGACAGATATTAAAGCATTTGCAAGCCAATATAATCTACCTAATGATTTAATTGAATATAATGACGCTAAAATGTTCAGAGGTGATGTAAATTATCCTTGGCGTATTAAGTTTGATTATGACTTCTTAAATGATATAGATCAAAAAGTAGAAATTGAATTTACAGAAACAGGACACGGTAGAGCTACATCAACCCGAGATAATCTACTAGTAGGAACAGATACAGTAGATGAAGAATATAAAAGAAAGAAGAGAATGGTATGCACCAGGACGAATGGAACAGTGGTGAGTTTGTAATAGAACTCCCACAAATAGAGTTTAATCCAGAAACCTTCCTGGAACAGATGCAAGGAATAGAACTTACAGACTATATTAGTGCGTATGGCAAGCCCACTGGCTTACAAGTAAGTTATGCACCAGAATTAATTCAAACACAGATTGTAAAACATTATCTTGATGTTTTAAAAGACTTTAATATTCCAATAGGTGATATAGAAGATAATCACGCACACGGCCAAGGATTATATGGGTGGAGTTATATCAAAACAAAAGCAAACGCATCGTTGCAAAAACACACAGACGCAGTAAGAGAAGCAAGTATTACATTTCCATTAACATTTCCACAGAAATTGAATTTTTATAGTAGCCAATACTCAACTGAAAAATTAATATATGAATATAAACCAGTTATTGTGATAATAAATGCAAAACATAAATGGCATTCGGTTGATCCAACCAATGAGCCTAGATTACAGTTTCAACTTGATTGTTTTAATACATGGGATGAGATTAAAGAAATAGTTAAAGCATTATGAATCCAGTAATTGTAATTAATGTAAACATGGCGTCTAAAGGACACCAAATTGGAAGATTGGTATCAAGTTGTAGTAATGTTACTTGGTATGATCACCCTGGCAATGGAAACAATCCATGGGAACCATGTAATAATATATTAAATGCAGAACTAAGTGGCTTTCATTACGATAGACGGTTTGCAGACAACAGTACAATACCACCTGTGTTAGATTTTAGTAGACGCAGTGGATTGCCAGAGCGTCCAGTTATAGAATACAAAGATAGATTGCTAACATACATAACACACAGCTATTTAGATGAGTCACGTGAGTATTTTAATGGTAAACATCTTGTAGTTTTACACAAAGACCTAGACAGGTTTATGAATACATCATGGAAGTTTAGAGTGGGTAAAACAAAAAGACTTGTTAGTGAATTATATACAGAAGAACAAATAGTAGAAATGCTAAACAGCATATACGATAATTACAAAGACAATATAACAGAAGATGATTTTGTTATTGAGTCAATAGATGAACTATTTGATCAAGATATTTTTAAAAACATGTGTAATAAATTAGAATTAGAGTTTAATGAAGATAGATATATACAAGTGAAGAGATTTATAAATGCAAACACACTTATTAACTAAAGAAGTATTCCCACAGTTGGAAACTTTCTTTGATACTGCAAAGGAATTAAAGTATCTAAACAATGTTAGTAAACGTGCTATGAAATACGACTGGTGTTTAGACTTTGGTGGAATGTGGCATTGTGCAATAGATGATAATAATCGCATGGTAAGTTTAGCAGGCTGTCATCCATTACCAGAAGTTGATGACAATGCTTGGAGAGTAATGTTTAGAGGAGTTCAAATACCAGGAGATTATGGATTTGGATTAAGTAAATATCATATGAGTGCATTAACATGGAGATTACTATTGCCATTGCAATTAGAATATATCGATAACGCAGATGCATATATAACTACTAACATCTCACATGATGCAAGTGGTAAAATGAATAAGACACACAGATTATTTCAACAGTTAGAGAAACTGGGTATGGTTGAACATTATAATGATATGGAACTATATTACACTGATCAAAGTGTTTGGAAACTAAACAAAGAGAAATATATGGAGGTAAGAAGCAATGTGGTTTAATTGGAAACATCTAAGAGATGCAGAATATCTTAGTAAAAGCAAACGTGAAAATGGAGTAGTACTATACTTCAAACACATGTGGGTTGGATTTAGAGAAGCAGGAAAACAATTGCTAATGGCTATTGCTAGTGTATTACATGCAATATTCCCACCATTGTTTGATTTCAAATTACTTGATATAGTAATTGATCAAACTATAGGCTTACATAAGTTTTTGCCAGATCATCCAAGTTGGCAGAAACTAAAAGACGAATTAAAGAAGAAATAATATGGACTTAGACAATCTTAGATTAATACTGGAACACGGAATCACTATTAACACAAGTGGAACAACTGGTGAACCAAAAAGCATAACACAGACACCTGAGAAGATGAAATTTGCAGACGAGATTGCAATTGATAGTCAACAGTTAACTAAAAATTCTAAAATATATACAGTTTGCAAAATACAACATGCAGGTGGATTACTAGCACAAACATTACCAGGTATTAGACTTGGAGCAGAAGTTGTTATAGACGATTTTAATGCATACAGATGGGTAAGAGAAATAAACAAGTATACACATTCGCATCTTACACCTAATCATGCAAAAGCAATAATGAAAACCAAAGGCTGGAGATTATTAGATTTAACTGGCGTATGGATAACATGTGGAAGTGATCCGGTTCCTTGGGATACTATTAGTGCATTTGTAGAAAAAGGTGCAACATTTATGGCAAATTGGGGTATGACAGAAATTGGTCCATGTGCTATTAATACTGTATTTGAAACATTAGACAAAGTAGAAGAATATAAACAAGAATTAACTATTGTAGGCGATAGATTCTATTGCGATACTACATTAGGACCAGATGGGCAATTATATGTTAAAGGTGATATAAGCACATATGGAGATAATTGGTTTGCTACAAAAGATGTAGTAAAAGAAGAAAATAACAGCTATTATTACGTTAAAAGGGCGTCTTAGACGCTCAAATACCGTCATACAAGCACTCATTACACATAGGAAACAAATTATAACATGGCAATATTAGAATTAGAAGTATTAAAGGTACAACACTACACAGATGATCTTTTTCACTTTACAATAGCAAGAGATCCAGGATTAAGATTCAGAGATGGAGAATTTGTAATGATTGGACTGAACAATTGGTCTGAAAAGCTACAAAAGAATAAACCAATCATGCGAGCATACAGTGTAGCAAGTCCTAACCATCAAGACACTATTGAATTTTATAGTATTAAAGTGCAAGACGGACCATTAACAAGCAGATTACAGCATGTAGTTCCAGGTGACAAAATATTAGTTAACAGCAAAGCAGTAGGAACATTAGTACATGCAAATATAAAGCCTGGACGTAATTTATATCTATTAGCAACCGGTACAGGTGTAGCACCTTTCTTGTCATTAGCACGTGGAGTAGACACATATGAATATTATGACAACGTTGTACTAGTATGGGGTGCAAGAACAGTTGCAGAACTTCCGTTTGATGCAATGTTTAGGAACTTAAATGAAGATGAGATATATCAACATGTAACTGAAGGTAAATTTAAGTTCTACCCAACAGTAACAAGACAGTCATATGAAAACGAAGGCCGTGTAACAACAGCAATGTATGACGGCAAAGTGCAAGAAGCATTGGATTTGCCAATGCTAGATCCAGAACATGATAGAGTTATGATATGTGGAAGTATTCCAATGAATAATGAACTAGTAGAATGGCTAGAAGTATTAGGTTTTGAAGAAGGTAATAATAAGAATCCAGGAACATATGTAGTAGAGAGGGCATTTGTAGAACAATGAGTTATAGCGAGTTACTTGATAAACATAGAGATACTATTATACATAACTTTGAGCCAGCACGGTGCGAAGAAAATGTATTTTCAGTAGACGAGTTACATCAGCTGACTTTATATCAATTCCAAAATGCAGATAACTTACGTTGGACAGATTCAAGTAGTAATATACAACCTATATTAAATGTTACACGTTTGTTTGAAGACTTTTCATGGATGCAAGATAAGTTTGAATCAATATTAAAGCATGATTTTAGTAAACATCATACAGGCAACTATTATATTACTACACAGCTACATGACGCACATGTAGATTTAATGACAGAGGCTGAAACACAATTTGATTGGGCAGAAAATTTAATACCATATAAGAGTTGTATTATACCATTAGGAATTACAGCAGGTGCAGAAGCATATACAGCATTTTTTAAGCAAAGACATATCGGAACAAGTGTAACATTTGATCGAGTAGGACAAAGTTCACAAGATAAGAGTATGTATAAAATTGCACGTGAGTATCCAACATTTGAAACAATTGATACTCCAGTGTTTGATAATACAAAAAGTTACATATTTCCACACATAGTTGAAAATAATATTAATGAGTTCCAATTGGAATCTGTGTTTCCTTTTACACCTGGAACTGCAATGGTGTTTGATGCATGTCAATTACATGCAAGTTGTGTAACACGTATGCGCCCTAATTTTAATTCATTAAAAACAGGAATTAATATACAGTTTTATATAAGAGCATAAATATTTAAGTAAGGTAGAAACTAACTGGCCCTGAGGCAGCGATTCATTGCTTGCATGTCAACACCTCCCCTGGACAAAAGCCAAACGGAAAGAATCTACCTTATTTAAATATTTAAACTGGAAAGAACAATAGCATGAATACATTATACTTAGTAGTTAGTCGCAGTTGTATTAATCAAATGGAAATCCCATATTTGTTAAATAACAGTCCAGACTTACATGGCGAAAGTGGCCCAGGACAGGATTGGGCTGGATACGAACTAGATGGAAATCCCATTGACCATGAACCTGGACCGTTGGGTAAAGTAAGGGTACATGATGATTACTGGAATCTAGATAACGAAGACAAGGAATGGTATAATTTTGACATTAGAAACGAAATGCATATTTCCGAAGAGCAACTAAATGGATTGCTTAATATTAGTAAGAAATATTCCATTGCATTATTGTTACATGCACAAAACTATGATGATATATGGAGTTGGAGCAGAACACAAAATGTTATTATAGTAAACCCAGTGATTAGTCATTGGGAAGAAAATGTTAATACATGGGCCGCAAGAGAATATAATTACTTAATGGAAGATGACCGAAATGCAAATTTTAGTGGAGTTGATCATGTATGGCCTGGTACAAATGAAGTCGCAAAAACATTTATAGAGCGTATGAAATTCGACGATGATATTGCAACATGGAATTGCGATAGATTAATTAAACAACCACAATGGATGAGAACTCCAGAAATATATACATTATGGAAAAGTGCAGGATTAGAATCACCATCAACTGAATGGATTGATAACTACATAGCTGATTATACAGCACACCAAGAACATGAGCAAACGCTCATTAACGAGCTAAAGGAAGCATACAATGCCAGACAATAATTTTTTACCATTTACAAGTCCAATTAAACTTTATGTAGCTAAAGATGAAAATGCAGTACATCTTAGTTTTCGTGTATCAGACAATTTAACATTTAATGAAAAAATAAGTATTACACATATGAATATGGTAATGTCTGAATGGGACAAAGGCGGATTTAAAGGTATTGAAACGTGGATGGGAAAAACATGGTGGGAACTACGTACTTGTGGACCTAGACCAGAACAACTACCAGCAAACTTTGTTGCTATCTCATTTAAAGATTGGAACTTTAGAATTACACTAGAGTTTATGGAAGAATTAATTAAAGAATATACCAAACAGCTAGCAGGTACAATACATTTGGATAGCCTTAATGAGATATTAGCAGAGTCTGGTGTTGAATTTGTAGAAGACCCAGAAGAGCCTACAAACCTATCAGTTAACCCCGATACAGGCGGTATTACACTGCCATAATGATAAATAGCACTATGGATGCTATTAAAAACGTTTATAAAAATATGAATAAATTAAGTATGGTACTAGGCCTGGCACTACTGTCAGTGCTAGTATGTATTATGCTTCTGATACTTTCATATGTTAAATTGCAAACATCACATCCATTGGAAAATGTACGTGGCGCAATTATACAGCCTATATACAATGAAGATTCAGTTTTAGAATTTGTAGGTATGTATGATAGGCACATACAATGTAACATGAAAGGTTTTGATGTTACATTATATAATGTAGACACACAAGACATTATTACATTAAATCATCAACACTTAGCAAAACCAGTTCCAATCATTCCAAAACCATCTAAAGATATAAAAATTCAATTTGCATTATTCATGCCAAAAACAATCTATCCAGGTACATGGAAACCTTCATTTACAGGTATGTACATATGTCAAATGGGCATATTCATGGATCAAAAGATGCAAGTTATCTCCCCAGAAGCATTTATTGTAGAAGACCATAGTAAAGACGAAAAGTAAGGTTGACAAAACCAAGAACTCTTGTTATAATATACACTACTTTATTATAATTGGAGAACACTATGTTTCTAGGTAAAATTCAAAAGAAAAAGTTATTTGAAAAGATATTTGCAAAAGAGCAAATGAAAATTAAATCAACTTCCCCAACATTAAGCAAAAAGTCAATAAATTTATTAGCCGAATGGGCAGCAGAAAATCACATTCAGAATTTAGAGAACAATGGCGAATAACATAGAAGAAGCGTTTACTCCTAAAGACACGTGTAGCATTTGCGATAGTGAGTATGATGAAGACGCAGGTGGAATACAAGGACACTTTGGTATATTACCAGTTACGTTTTGTGAATGGTGTTACAGTAGTGTTTATGATATGATTTATCAGGATGTAAAAGAAGAAGTCATTGATCAATACAAAGAATGGCAAAGACTGAACCCAGACCCTTGCGGAATGAGTAGAAAATAAAGTATAAATATAATTATGCTTTACTCAACGATAGAACAAGTTCAGTTTGACTTAAATGTCACATGCAATGCATTCTGTCCAGGATGTCATCGATATGCATTTGTTGACAATCAAATGTATCTAAATCCACATTTAAATTTTAACTCAAATATAAGTACAGACATTATTGAACGTGTAATGAAAAACCCACGTCTTAGTGATGATGTTTGGGTTGACATGGTAGGATTAGTAGGTGAACCAATTGCACATAAAGACTTCCTATTAATTACTGACATTATATACAAGTATAGACCTAATGCAAATCTAAATATACATACAAATGGTGGACTTAGATCTGTGGAATTCTTTACTGCACTTGGTGATAAAATAAAAAGACAAGGACCAGGAAGTTCAGTTACATTCAGTATTGATGGATTAGAAGATACAAATAACATATATCGTATAGGTGTTATTTGGGAAAAAGTAATGGAAAATGCAAAAGCAATAGTCAGCACTGGCGCAAATGTAACTTGGAAATGTATTGAGTTTCCATGGAACACACACCAGCAAAATGAAATAGAACAATCAGCTAAAAATATGAACATGAATTTCCGTTGGGAACACAACAGAGATAAAGGATCTAAGCGTATGGAATTATATATGGATGCTATTAATAATAGGTTTCATAAAAAAACTCCAGCTCCTATAAATGTAAATCCTAATGCAGAAATTGGTCAAGGATATGAGTTTGGCTTTCCTGAAATTAAAGACCGTTGTTTTGATGAAAAATCAATCTATATAAACTATGATGGTAGAGTATTACCGTGTTGTATGTTTAATGCAGCTACAACAGATGAACAATATATGAAAGAAATAGACTCATTTATATATGGAACAGATAGTGAATGGAACAATTTACATACAAATAGTTTAGAAGAAGTAATGGATAATATGTGGTGGAAAATGTTATTTAACAGCTTAACTACGGCACCTTGTACGGTTTGTGTACATTCTTGCGAAAAAAGATGAAAAAAGATGCATTTTTCGGTTGACAACCAAGACATCTTAGTGTATATTGTATATATAAGCTAATAAAACAGGAGTTGAAAATGCAAAACGAAATCCAAACATTGATCCAAAAATGTAAAGTAGATTATACAAAGTTTGTTACCGCTAGTGATCGTGGAACACCAGATCCAGACAGCTACTTTGGTAAAACACTTGCTAACTTTGAAAATAGTTTCACTATCAAAGAAGGCAAAAAGTATATTAAGATTATACGTGATAATGGCGTATGGGGTTTCATTGTTAAAGAAGATGGACCTAAGTTTAAAAAAGGTGATATCCTTAAAGCTGCAGGTTGGAATGCTCCAGCAACAAATGCTGCACGTGGTAACATTTTTGAGGACTTTAGTGTTGCGTGGACAGGTCCACATTACTTGAAATAAGGAAAAGCAAATGAGTAAAATTGGAAACTGGGTATTAGAAATGCAAGAAGATGCATATGATATGACTCTTGCAGAATTTATTAAAAGACATGGCGAAAGCCAAACATCAATTTGGCACCAAGCACAAGAAGAAGACGAAGGGGTTCTAATTGATGAATAAAGCCTATGTGTTTGATGTAGATGGAACACTAACACCAAGTCGTGGAAGAATGGACTTTACGTTCGGTAAATTCTTCTACGAGTTTTGTACGAACCATGATGTATATCTTTGTACAGGAAGTGACTTTTCTAAAACAGTTGAACAAGTAGGCAACGTCATATACAGTGGCGCTAAACGTGTGTATAATTGCAGTGGAAACGATGCATATGAACACTTTAAAAACGTATATCGTAACGAATGGTCTCTACCAGAAGAACCTTGGAAATATTTAGAGAATAAATTGACTCATAGTAATTTCCCACAAAAATCAGGACATCATTTTGACGAACGTCCTGGGCTATTAAACTTCAGTATTGTTGGAAGAAAATGCTCACAACAACAACGCAAAGATTATGTGTTGTATGATTTATATCATAAAGAACGTGAAAATATCTCAAAAGAATTTAATGCTATGTTTGGCGAAGAATATAATATTATGGCAACTGTAGCAGGTGAAACAGGATTAGATATAACACAGCGTGGATGCGGTAAAGCACAAATACTCAAAGACTTTGCAAACTACGAAGAAATTATTTTCTTTGGTGACAAAACTATGGCAGGCGGAAATGACCATGACATTGCACAAGCATTAATAAGAACAGGCCATACTGTATATTCAGTAAAGGAATGGCAAGATACTTATGGAATTTTAGCACAAATGTATGAACCCAATACGGTCTGATAAACAATGGACTTGGTTGCCCAAGCGTATGAGCAGTGGAAAACTAGTGTTCTGCACATACTATTATTATGAAGAATTCTTAAGAACAGCAGACCCTAGACAAAATTGGGTTCACAGATATGAGTATTCCAAACGAGAATATTTTATAAAAATACTTTCAGAAAAATAACAAGCCCTTGTAATGCAAGGGTTTTTTCTTTACGAATTCGGTTGACAACCAAGACATCTTAGTGTATATTAGTAGTATAAGTTAAACAAACAGAAAGATTACAACATGTCAAATTATGCAACATTAACAGAATCAATTAACACTGCAACTTTTAACAAAGAAAACTGGAATGCTGATGGTAGCATTAACTGGAGTTTTGTTGATGCAGATGCGTTTGATGAGTGTAACAAATTGTTTGACGGAACAGCATTGTTTTACGAAGCATTTGATGAAATTGTAACAAATATGCGTAATGAAATGCGTGAAGAAGCACGTAGCGAAATGGATTTATTGCAACGGTATCCAAATGCAATAGAGCAATTAGAAGTATTGAAAACAGACTTTTTAGGACAATAATATGGTAGTAGAAGCAAAAATGTTTGCAACGGCGGCACATGCTGCAATTGGACAGAAACGTAAATATTCAGGTGATGATTACATTGTTCACCCACAACGGGTTGCTGCAATTGTAGAAAGACATGGTGGTACAGATGAGATGATTGCTGCCGCATGGTTGCATGATACAGTTGAAGATACTGATGTTACACCTATTCTTATCACTAAGATGTTTGGCGTTGATGTTGCAGATATTGTTGAAGGTCTTACTGATATTAGTTTACCAGATGATGGTAATAGAGCAAAGCGTAAGTCAATTGACCGTATGCACAGTGCAAATGCATCAACTGAAGCACAGTTTGTAAAGTGTGCAGATATTATTGACAACAGTTGGGATATTGCTGAAAACGATCTTAGTTTTGCAAAAGTATACAAATCAGAAGTATTTCTTTTGTTGAATGCAATGACCAAAGTTAAGCATACAGAGATCTGGGATCAAGCAATGCAAAGCGTAGAGTTAATGCCTTAATTGGCATTAACTAAATAATAGTATGCTTTATAAAGAAATAGATACTGTTGAGTTTGATCTTAACACAGTATGCAACAGTTATTGCCCACCTTGCCATAGATACACAGTTCAAGACGGTGAGCTATTTCATAATCCATATGTAAAATTAGGTGTTAACTTAGAGTTAGACGTAATTGAACGAGTGTTTGAAAACAGCCGCATCACAGATGATTGTTTTGTTGATCTCGTTGGACTAGTAGGCGAACCAATTGCCCATCCAAAGTTTATGGAAATAGTAGATATTATCTATAAGCATAGACCAAATGCTGCGATAAACTTGCACACAAATGGTGGATTACGAACTGAAAAAATGTTTTATGATTTAGGCAAAAAGTTTAACAAGCACAGTTGGATTAAATTCTCATTAGATGGATTAGAAGATACAAATGGTATATATCGTATTGGTGTAGACTATAACAAAGTAGTTGCAAATATGCGAGCATTTATAGATGGTGGCGGTCGTGCAATATGGAAATTTGTTACATTCAAATGGAATGAACATCAAGTAGAACAAGCTGAGGCATTATCAAAAGAATATGGTTGTTATAAATTCCAACAGGATTGGGATGTTAATGACCAAGACATAGATATATTCATGGCAGCAGCTCAGAAGAAAATTAATAAAAAAACAGCATCACGTGTAGCTGATTTTATTGAAGTGCCAGAAAACAGATCACGTAAAATTAAGGACAAATGTTTTTCGTACAAGAAAATATATGTAAATGCACATGGATACGTTATTCCATGTTGTATGTTTAATGGGTCGTTTACATATGAATCAATGCGTAAACAAACACTTAACTTTATTAAAGAAGATAGAGGCGAATACTGGAACAGTTTATATCACAATGATTTAGAAAGCATAATGAGTGATACTTGGTGGCAAAAACTAAAAGATAGTTTTGAATCAGGTCCATGTGATATTTGTGTAAGTGCATGTGGTGTTAAATTAGATTGACTTTATACACCAATTAGTGTATTATATATTATAATAGATAAGAGGAATTAAGAATGATTTTAGAACTACTTAGTAACCCGTTAACATGGATAATGTCATTATTTGTTATTGTATGTGCATGGCACAACTTTAGAGCAGGTAGGCTTGCAGGAATTGCAGAAGGTGTAGATGTAGTATTAGAAATGCTTAATGCAGAACAGCTTATAGACCTAGAGCATGGCGCTAATGGTGAAATCACTATTCATGCTAAAGATGGCAGTGCAAAAAAGAAAACAAGGTAGATGTATAACAAACAAGAATTATTAGACAAGCAAAAAACTGCCAAACTTGCATTAGAAAAATCTGAGGCATTAGAAACAAAGTTTGCAGATAGATTTGATATGGCAAAGTCTTTGTTTGCAGTATTAGATAAACAACGGTTTATTGAGTGTAACGACATTGATCCTACAGACCCGTATAAGATTGATGTATGGGAAGATGAAGATGTACCAGATAAAAGTTTTGCACTAAAACATCAAGGACCTGTATTTGGGTTTGATATTGATACTATGGTAGGACCAGAAAGCTGGTACGATGAAACATGTGGTGTAGATGATTATGTATTGCGTAGGAAATGTTACATATATGATTGGACGGCTGATAAACTACAAGCAGACTTTCCTGAACTAAAATATTTTACAGATTTACACAAAGAATTTGTTCCAGTATTGCAACATTACTACAATGAATGTTTTGGAGATCAACATGTAGATGTTGCAAAAACTTTACATAAACTTATGGTTATTGAATATTCGCATCCAACTGCAAACGCAGGAAATATTATAGATCATAAAAAACATAACACAGATAGATTTGGCGATATACATTGTGATGAAACATTAGGTGGATTACATTTAGGTGAAAACGTAGTAGAGTTTTACATAGAAGATCACATAACAAAAGAACGTAACTATGTAAGCGAATTATCAGAGAATAACACATTATGGTTCTTTGGCGAATTTAGTGAACGTAGTGGGTGGCAACCAAGTATGCATGGAATGAAACACAACCCAAGTGATGATACTTGGAAAAGATACAGTATAATTTTTGATTTACAAGCAAGATATAGAGGAGAAGAATAATGGCATTAGTACCAATGGTGGTCGAACAAACAGGCCGCGGAGAACGCAGTTACGATATTTACAGTAGACTATTAAAAGATCGCATTGTAATGTTAACTGGAGAAGTAAACGACATGACAGCAAATTTAGTTGTTGCACAAATGTTGTTTTTAGAATCACAGAATAGCACAGATCCTATTAACTTTTACATTAACAGCCCAGGCGGTGCAGTAACAGCAGGCCTTGGAATTTACGATACAATGCAATTTATTAAATCTCCTGTAAGTACTATTGTAATGGGTCAAGCATGTAGCATGGGTTCATTTTTAGCACAAGCAGGTGAAGCAGGACAACGTCTTGTGTTACCAAATTCACGAACAATGATTCACCAACCAAGCGGTGGTGCAGGCGGTCAAGCAACTGACATGCAAATTCAAGTGAACGAAATTAATAAGATGAAAAAGAATCTAACAGAAATTTATGTTAAACATAATAGTGTAGGTAAAACATATGAACAGTTAGAAGCAGCTATGGATCGTGATAATTTTATGTCAGCACAAGAAGCAGTAGACTTTGGATTAGCTGACAAAGTTATTGAAAGAAAAGTATAAAGTTAAGTTAGTTATATTTTTGTATAAATACTTGTATGAAAATATACGACATACTAGAATCATTATCAGAGGGTCCAAATGACCCTGCTATATTCAAAGCAATATTTCTTGCTGGTGGCCCAGGCTCTGGCAAGAGTTATGTAGCAAATAAACTACTATCTGGTCAAGGTTTGAGACCAGTTAACAGTGATGATGTATATGAATACTTGGCACAGAAAAAAGATTTAGATCTAGCTGATCCAGAAGCAATTGCTAGTGTTGATGGGCAAGCAACAAGACAACATGCTAAAGATTTAACTGATAAAAAACAAAAACATTTAATAGATGGACGCATTGGTTTAATTATTGATGGTACAGGAAAAAATGTGCAAAAAGTAAAAGAGCAAAGTGCAGAATTAAGAAAACTAGGTTACGAAACAATGATGGTATATGTAAACACTAGTCTCGACATTGCTCAAAAACGTAATACACAACGAAAAAGAAAACTGCCAGCAGATCTAGTTACAAACATGTGGAATAAATTGCAAAACAACCTAATGGGGTTCCAGCAAATATTTGGTGCAAGCAATTTTCACGTAGTTGACAATAGTGGTGGATTAGAAGATCCTTCTAGAGCTGAAAATTTTAACAACGTATATAAAAATGTTAGAGCATTTATTGCCTCTCCAGTAAAGGCTAAAATAGCTACAAAATGGATTGCAGATCAGCATCAAAGTAAAAAGACCACTTAAATACTTCCAAAAAAGTGATAAATATATAGAACAGCGTCTTTGTTGGCGTTTATTAATTAAGGCATACGATTAACATGTACACATATAAAGCAAAACTTATTCGTATTGTCGATGGCGATACAATTGATGCAGAAATCGATCTTGGGTTTGATACCATTGTTCGTAAGCGTATCAGGTTGTACGGAATTAATACACCAGAAACAAAAACTAGAGATATGAACGAAAAAGAAAAGGGACTTGCAGCAAAGCAACGCCTTATAGAACTTTTAGACAATGAGTTTGTTGTAGAAACAATTCTAAACAAACGAGGCAAATACGGTCGTGTGCTAGGTGTAGTTTATAATATATCAGCAAATAACAAACGATTAAATATTAATGAAGCCTTGGTAAACGAAGGTCATGCTGTTAAATATCTATTTTAAATAGATTGCAGGAGAAATTATTATGAGATTATTTGGTATTTGGACAATTTTAGTAGCACTAGTAATTAGTGCAATTGCCGCATGGTACAGTATTATTGGCCTTGTTGCTATTTTTGCAGCGGCTGTAGTACCAGTGGTTATCATGGGTACAGCATTAGAAATTGGTAAGATCACTTCAGCTATATGGTTACACTTTAACTGGAAAACTCATAGATATCTTATAAAAGGATACTTAGTATTTGCAGTACTATTGCTTATGTTTATTACAAGCATGGGTATTTTTGGATTCTTATCAAAAGCACACATTGAACAAAATGCACAAGCAATCGAAGGCGTTGCACAACTAGAACGCATCGAAGTAGAAATTACACGTGCTGAAGGTGAAATTACTCGTACAGAAAATAAAATTGAAAAACTTTCAACAGCAGACACAAGCACAGATGATGGCATACAAGAAAAGATTAGAGTAGCAGAAGAAAGCATACAAACAGTATACGATAGATTAAAAGATGATGTTGAGTTTACGCAAGACTCACTAGATCAAGCAGCAGCACCATATTTAAAACAAGCCGAACAAGCAGATGCTACACTAGAAAAAATGAATACTTATGCAGAAACAAATAACATAACAGCATTACAAGGTTTAGTAGGTGCTGCACAAGACGGAAGAATGGGATCTAAAACAGCAAAACTTGTTTCAGAATTCCGTGATAAAGTTGAAAAGAATAGAATGATGGCACTATTCCAACTACAAAAAATAAGAGAAAATAGCCAAGACGAAACTAAAGATCTAAGATCCGCAGCAGATAGAACAATAGCACAAACTAATAAACTTATTAATAGATTGCGTGAGCAGTTAGGTACAGCTACAGATAATGATGTTGAACCACAGATACAAGTGTTACGAGTTAAAATTAAAGATTTTGAACTAAACTTAGATACACTATTTGAAGAAAAATATACAATCGAAGCTGCAGGTAGAGAACTTGAAGCTGAAGTAGGCCCTGTAAAATATATTGCAGAGTTAGTATACGGAGAAGATGCAGATAGAGATGCACTAGAAGATGCAGTTAGATGGGTAATACTTATACTAGTTATAGTATTTGATCCACTTGCAATTGTATTAGTTATTTCTGGTATTGCTCTTGTTGAAGAAAACCCAAGAAAAAAGAGGACACGCAATGAGCAACCACATTCAAAAGTTCGTGAAGAAGAGACCAAGTTGGTGGAAAAAGTTATCAAAAAGACTGCCGCCAAAGAAGATAGCCCAGCACCTAAAGAGCAAATAGAATCTAAAAAAAAGACTTAAACGAAGTTAAACCTATTGAATATCAAGGTGTAGTGTATCAACCTACACACTATAACTATCAACGTATCAAAGAACAGATAGAACAAAACGACAAACATCGCAGTATTGAAGCCAGACAAAAGATGGTAAATAATATTGTAGACAGATTAGAGATAACTGATCCTACAAAAGATAACGATACTGATATTGTTAAAAAGCAGTTAGAAATAATGTTTGAACAAGATCAGACAAAAGCAAAAAAACTAGCTAACGCAGACAACAGCTATATACTTGAAGTATATAATAAAATAATTAAGGACGCAAAGAAATAATTTAATGAAACCAGATGATAATAGCAGTTACACAGTAACCGCACCAGATTTATTCCTCTCAGAAAATGGAGTAAACGTTTTAATAACAAGTACCGACGAACAACTAGTTAATGGAATCAAATTATTATTTGAAAAATTTATTAGAACCAGTGTCATCTTTAATGTACAACTTGCAAAATCAGATCCTGCAACAATGCCATGGATGTGGCATGTTAGTAGAACATGTGAATATATGGTAGTTGATCTTGATACATGTGCATGGGAAGATATTATGGCTGCGCTAATGAAAACAAAAACGCCTAATCATACTGTAGTATTTTATACTGCAAAAGGAGTTAGACGAGAAGCAATTAAGTTAATTAATGCAACAAGTCAATACATTACTATCACTAAATTAGAAGAACTAAACAAGTTCTTAGACATAGACACTAGGTACCCAGGCATGCCAGATGAGTAATCCATACTGTAATTTTTGCGGTAAAAATAAACATCAAACCAAAAAACTATTAGCCGGTAATGATGGAACGCATATCTGTGACGGATGTGTGGATCTTTGTCACGACATACTAATTAAAGAAAAAGCCAAAGCAACAGCACAACCAGAGTCTGCAACACGCCTTAAGCTACCTACACCGGTAGAACTACACGAACACTTAAATAGATATGTAATAGGACAAACCAACGCTAAAAAGACGCTTAGTGTTGCAGTATACAACCATTACAAGCGTATTAAGAACACTACACAAGTAAAGCTTCAAAAGAATAACGTGCTAATTGCAGGCCCTACAGGCACAGGCAAAACACTTATTGCTTCTACATTAGCATCATATTTAGATGTGCCATTTGTAGTTACAGATGCTACTACAATTACCGAGAGCGGATATGCTGGTGATGATTCTGAAGTGTTAATAGATAAACTATTACAAGCTGCAGAGTATGATGTAGAAAAGGCACAACTAGGTATTATATATGTAGACGAGATTGATAAAAAAGCAAAGCGCAATGACATGGTTACACTAAGTCGTGACGTAAGTGGCGAAGGGGTACAACAGAGCTTGCTAAAATTAATGGAAGGTGTTACAATAACAGTACCAAATAAACACGGAGATCAACCAGAAAAAGTAGATATTGATACAACTAATATTTTGTTTATAGTTGGCGGTGCATTTATAGGACTAGACGATATTGTAAAACAACGTGTAGGCAAAGGCAAAATTGGATTTAATAATGATAACCAATCAAAACTAGATAATTGGGAAGAACACTTACAAACACCTGATTTAGTAAAATATGGACTTATACCAGAGTTTGTAGGAAGACTACCAAGTGTAAACGTTTTACACCAATTAACCAAAGAAGAATTGATAAAAATACTAACAGAACCACAAGATTCAATAATAGATCAAATAAAAGTGCTTTTTTCACTTGACAAAATACAAATAGAGTTTAATATAAAAGCATTAGAAGAAATTGCAAATATTGCAATAGAACAACACCTCGGTGCTAGAGGTTTAAGAAAGATACTGGATTCAGCACTTGTTGAAACACAATACCAGTTACCACAACTAAGAGAAAGCGGAGTGTCAAAAATTATAATAACAGATAAAGTAATAACAGATGGTCACCCTCCATCAATGGTTAAAGGATAGTATGAGACAGTCAAACAATCCACCACAAAAGTTTCGTATTACAGCAAACGATAAAATAAGAGCTAAAGAAGTAAGAGTAATTGCACGTGATCAGGATAGTGTTGTAATGTCAACAGCTAACGCACTACATAATGCAAGGAATCAAGGGTTAGATTTAATTCTTATTAATGAAAAAGCGAATCCGCCATTGTGTAGAATTGTGGAAATGAATAAATACTTGTACGAACAGAAACAAAAAGAAAAAGCAGAGAAAAAACGCCAACGTGAGAATTTAACTGATCAAAAAGAAATACGTATGGGATTAAACATTGATCGAAATGATATGCAAACTAAAGCAAATCATGCTAAAAAGTTTATAGAACAAAAAGCAAAAGTCACGGTGACAATTGTTTTAAAAGGCCGAGAACGAGGCAAACAAGATATGGCAAGGGACTTATTACATAGTTTTGCAGAAATGCTAGAAGCTGAATACGAAACAATAAATAGTCAAAACAACAGAGTCATAGGGCGTGTAAAGTAGGAACAAATGGAAAAAAGAAAATACCCACCTAGGGACAGGAACAAAGATAGAGATAATAAAAATAATGGTTTGTCAGTTGAAGTGAGAAATAACAACGTAGATCAAGCTATGAGAAAGTTAAAAAAGAAATTAATGAATGATGGCATCATGCAAGAGTTACGTGATCGTCAACATTTTGTAAGTAATACAGAAAAACGATTGAAAGCCGAGGCTGCGGCTCGTGCTAGACATCGTAAGCGTATAGCCAAAGATAAGATAGACGGAAAAAGGTTATACTAAAAGAATTTGTATACATGTAGTATACGAATAGGCGAGGCGCCGTAAGGGCCTCATTATATACATCTTGCTTAAAAGGAGATAAAAGATGAAAACATTAACAACACTTGATCTGCAGAAGATCGCACCATATGCAGTTGGATTTGACAGAATAATTTCTGACATGTTTCAATATGCAGATAATAACGTAGCAAGCACAGGCTACCCACCATATAACATTCGCAAAGAAGGTGACAAATTTCAAATTGAAATTGCACTGGCTGGTGTTACTAAAGAAGATTTAGAAATCAACTTAGAAGATGGACAGCTAACAATCTCACATGACCCAGAGGAAACTCAAGTTGATGTAGAGTACTTGCATAAAGGTATTGCACAACGCAAGTTCAAGCGTACTTGGACACTTAGCGATGATGTAATTGTAAAAGGTGCTCAGATGGAAAACGGAATGCTTTATGTAGAACTAGAGCGTATTGTACCAGAAGAGAAAAAATCACGTACAATTAATATCGATTAAATACTAAGGTAAACGTTAAACTGGTGTAGGGGATTATCCCCTACACTTTAAAACTAAATTAATTTCAAAAGGTAAAACATGTCATCACCAACAAATGAAGCAGTAGTAGAAAAGCAAAGGTTAGCATCGCCTAACAAATATATGGTTATTTTTCTAAATGACAACGTAACGCCTATGGAATATGTAATCCAAGTATTATTAGCATTCTATGGTAAAACAACAGAAGAAGCAAATGACATTACTGTGGAAGTACACGAAAAAGGTAGATCAATTGCAGGCATGTATAGTTACGAAGTAGCTGAACAAAAATGTATTGAAACTGTTACAGACGCAAGAAAGCATAACTATCCACTTGATGTAGTTATGGAAGAAACTACCTAATTTCTTAAAATTACTATTGACAATCTATATTTTTGTGTTATAATAGCTATAACAAATGAGGTAATCTGGTTATGAACAAAGTAAATATTCAGGATATAGCAGGTAAAATAGCAAAACAAGATAATCGTTACACAGTAACAGATAATACTGATTTAGCTAACTTAGTACTAAGTAGTACACGATTAACAGCCAATTGCTCTACAAATGGGCACAGTCATGCAGGACAAGAAGAAATATACTTCTTTGTAGACGGTTCCGGAAAGATGGAACTAGGCGATAAATTTATTAATTTTGTAGCAGGTGATATTGTGCAAATACCAGATGGGGTATTTCATAAAGTAAATGCCGGCCCACTTGGTGCATACTTTGTATGTGTATTTGATGGGAAACGATATGGTAGTTGATACAGACGAAGTAGTAGCAAACGAAGAATCAAAAGAAAAATTTAAAGACAGTCAAATGACTAAAGCTGGTAAGCTAGCAATGGAGCTGAGCCATGAGAAAAGACGTCTAAAAAAAGAATTAGCAGAATTACAAACAGAAGTAGAAGACTTAACTCCTACTACGCCAGTTGGTACAGTTGACTGGTATGTTAAATGGGTAGCAATGGGTCTTGCAGTATGTGGGGTATTCTTAATGAGCGCAGGCTTTACATATTGGGGACAAGTTTCTTACATTGTTAGTAGTATTGGTTGGGTATTTGTTGGAATGGCATGGGGTGATAGAGCTATTATGATTGGTAGTGCTATTACAGGAACAGCCGTAGCAATGAATTTTGTAGAAAGGATAATAGTATGAGAAAAGGAATTACATTTAGTACATTTGATTTATTACACGCAGGACATATTGGTATGCTACGTGAAGCAAAAGACCATTGTGATTATTTGATTGTAGGATTACAAAGCGATCCAACTATTGATCGCCCAGACACAAAGAACAAGCCTATCCAGACATTAGTAGAACGTTATGCACAGCTTAATGCACTAAAGTTTGTTGATGAAATTGTTCCCTATCAAACTGAACAAGACCTAATAGATATATTAGAGTTGTTTGAGCTTGATGTACGGTTTTTAGGAGAAGAATATAAAGAAAAAGACTGCACAGGTAAAGACGTGTGTGGTAGACGAGATATTGAATTACACTTTAATAAACGTGATCATAGATTTAGTTCAAGTGGTTTGCGTAAAAGAGTAGCAGAACGGGAGAACAATAAATGACAATACACGCAATGATAGATTTAGAAACATTAGCTACTACACCGGATTGTGTAGCGTTAACTATTGGCGGCGTCAAGTTTAATCCAAACGCTATCTCAGAACCGTATCAGCCATTTTACTACAGATTTAATGTTGACGAGCAACTTGACAAAGGACGTGTAACATCTGAAAGCACACTAGAATGGTGGGGCAAACAATCAGAAGAAGTACGCAATGAAGCATTAGGCGATGAAAATCGTACTCCAGTGTTAGAAGTACTACAAGCATTAAACAAGTGGTGTGTAGGTGTTGATACTATTTGGTGTCAAGGACCTGCATTTGATATTGTAATACTTGAGAATTTATTCCGTCAATACAATCATCACATACCTTGGCCATTTTGGAAGATACGTGATAGTAGAACATTATTTGGTATTATGCCAAAAGATCCACGTAAAGAGATTAACTTTGCAGCACACAATGCATTAGAAGATTGTAAAGTTCAAGCATTGTGTGTACAGCAAACTTTACAAACCTTACAATTGGAGGTTAGGTAATGTTACATACAGTAGAATCATTAATAGAAAAAATTAATGCAATGCACTCAAAGGCATTGTTACTACATAGACTTCGCAATCAGTATTCTGAAGCATCAGGACAAAAATACGATCATGCGGAGTGTCAAGCCCTTATCGATGATATTCAATATATGGCTAAACTTATTTCAAACGATAAGCAAGGAACAGAGATTAAAACCGAAATGGAATACACGAAATTTTTAAAGGATGAAAAATGAGAATAGACCAGGATATCAAACTAGACTACAGTGATGTGTTAATTCGCCCAAAACGTAGCACACTTAAAAGTCGTAGTCAAGTAAGACTTGAACGCAAGTTTAAATTTAGAAATAGCAGGCACGAATACGAAGGTATTCCTATTATGGCTGCTAACATGGACGGTGTTGGAACATTTGCACTAGCAGATACACTTGCAGAACAAAACATCTTTACTTGCTTAGTTAAAACATACAGTGTAGACGAGCTTGTTGAATTTTTTAATAATGATTATCCAGATAATAGACGAAAAGAAAACGTTGCTATGAGCATTGGCACAAGTTGGGACGATTTTGACAAATTGACAAAACTTTGTAAATCAAGTGGTAAACTAAAGTATGTATGCATGGATATTGCAAATGGTTACAGTGATCATTTTGCACAGCATGTAAGGAAAGTGCGTGATGCATTTCCTAATTTAATAATTATAGCAGGTAATGTAGTTACCGGAGAAATGACAGAGGAGTTAATACTTGCAGGAGCAGATATCATTAAAGTTGGAATCGGACCAGGAAGCGTCTGCACAACAAGAATTCAAACAGGAGTTGGGTATCCGCAACTTAGTGCGGTTATTGAGTGCGCAGATGCAGCACATGGACTTGGCGGACATATTATCGCTGATGGGGGCTGCAACTCTAGTGGTGATGTGGCTAAAGCATTTGCTGGCGGTGCCGATTTTGTAATGCTAGGCGGAATGCTTGCAGGACACGACCAAGGTGGTGGCGAAGTTATTAGTAAGATGTATGCAACTAATCAATGGCTTACAGCAGAAAAACCTTTACTTGAACAAAAACAGTTTGTGGCTTTCTACGGAATGAGTAGTGATGCAGCAAATACAAAACACTTCGGAGGACTAAAAGACTATCGTGCAAGCGAAGGTCGAGAAGTATTAGTTCCGTACCGAGGAGATGTTAAAGACACAATTCAAAGTATATTGGGTGGTATTAGATCAACTTGCACATATTCAGGTGCAATGAAACTCAAACAACTTAGTAAATGCACTACGTTTGTTCGCGTTAACAATCAGTTTAACAGAACATACGAAAGCACAACAACCAAAATATAACTTTTAAATAGGTATGTGTGTAATGCATATCGTCTTTGCATAAATAAGTATGGTTTATTGCGTAAATACGTGATAAATAAAAGTGTAAAAATAACACAAAGGTGTGTTGTTTTACATATACAACGTAGTATAGAGCGACCTCGGCTCAGAAAAAAAGAGCGGCAGTTAGTGCCACGCTAACTGACTATGGGAAAGACCATGGCATAACCCATGCCTTACAAGCGACACGGATGCAGGTGTTGTGGTAGCAGCCAGGAGAGACTGGCAAATAACGGATGCTTTCCCAAAAACATCCACATATAACTTTTAAGGAGAAGCCAAATGGCAACCAATTTCTTTGGTGCATGGGCAGGACTCTTCAATGGCGCACGTAAGACACGTGCAAAATATGAGGCTGAACTGCTGAAGTACGCAAAAACAGAATACACAAATGACTGGCAGTATGCATATCAGCATATGTTAGATAACAACGGACACGGTCCACGAGAAGTGAGTGTATACCGATGATTAAACATATTATAAAACGTTATAATAAAATGATGCTAAACCGCGAAGAGTCTTATCTAGCAAACTCATGCGATTTAGTTGAACTAGAAAGACGTCAACGAGAGATTCAACGTGGGAATGCACCATGGCAAAAACCACTATTAACAACCCCAAATTTAAGAGGACATGTATAATGACAACAACAGTATTATATAACACTACATGCAAAGCATGTGAAGCAATTAAACTAGGTTTAGTAACAGCCGCTATGGCAATATGGGCGTTTGGTGAAAGTGCCGGTAGAGCAAGAGCAGCAACTGAACTAGCACGCCAAGGCTACCATAAGGAAGCACGTAATTTGATGATTGGAAACAACGATGTTTAAAAAGTTTTTAAAAGCAATGGAATACAGAAGTTATTGCATGAGCATTAGACAACTTAGAGATATGGGTGAGTTTGAAAAAGCTAACGAGATATCTGAGTTTAAACATAACATGTATCCTACCCACTAAGGAATGATGAAATGAAATTAATTAGAACACTAAAAAACTTGATGGCACCCAGCTATGATAGAAAAGGCGCTCGTGCTTTACATAGCATGACCGACAGAGAGCTTCAAGACATAGGAATATGTCGTGGAGATATTAACAGAATGTGTAGAACACAAGCTGAATTTAATAGAAAACAGCAGATGTAACCATATAGTTTATCTTTACATTAAAAGTCGTATACTGTTCCCTCGGTATGCGGCTTTTTCTTTATGTACAGTTTTAATCGGCTAAATAGTAGTATGAGTAAAGTAAATTTAATACCTGATCTAATACACCAATTAACTGTTGCTAAGTCACAGGAAGAAAAGTACGATCTTGTAAAAAAGTACGAAAAAGAAACATTATTTAAACGTATGATGTTATTTGCATACAATCCATGGATAGATTTTAAATTACAGCACTTTGTACCTAAGCATGAAGGCAAAATGTTTGGTATGGGTATAAGTAAATTTATACACATGTTAGAAGAGATTGTATCAAATCAATTAGATACCAGCGATGCAGAGTTTGGATTTAATATGGCGTTTTTGCATATAGATACATTACAAGCACCTATTATGCTTGCGCTGATTAATCAAACACTTGGTGAACAATTAGGAATTACACCAGAAACTATTAATCGTGTATGGCCTGATTCAATACACACATACCCATTGCGTATAGCTATGAAATCATCTTATAAAGAATACGATAATTTTCCAGCCTCAGTACAAACATATAGTACAGGATTGCGTGTAAATGTTATTATATATGATAACACAGTATCTTATAGACAAAAAGATGGCACTGTAATCGAAGGATGGACTCATTGGGATGAACAGTTTATTAATCTTGCACAAGGACAAAATACTGTATTTGATGGACATGCAGTTGCTACTAAAGATAACAAAATAACAGAAACAGACAACAACAAAGTATTAACCACAGACGTAGAAGATATTAGGTTTATATTTTGGGATGTAATACGATACGATGGGTTTGTACAAGGAGAAGATACTCGAATAGGTTACAACTGGCGTTATAATGGACTTGAGCATATGATGATGTTAGCGTATGCAAAAAATCAATCACCGTGCTATGATATATTAAAGGCTGAATTAGTGGGATCTACAGAACAGTTAGAAGCAACAGTTAAGAATTATAGTAAGGCAGTTATAAAGTCATTAGATAATACTTGGTCTAATGGATCAACTGCAAATGAAATTATTTCTTCTCAATAACAATTTTTTCTAGTCTATGATTATTTTGTACTCTTGTATTTCTTATATAACGCCAAATTTTACCTCTGCCGTTATCAACTTCAAATATAGTTTCGCTAAGTCCAATACTAATAATAGTAGCACGTTCTCCATCTAAAAAAACAATATCGCCAGGTTCAAACCCAGGTTTCATTTTCCAGCGTATACTCGCTACCAAGTCACTTACTAACTCCTTAAACCATAGTGCAATAATACCTGATATTAGTAATGCTAATACCGGTGTTAAATATGCAGTTATGCCTGCTTCTATTAATGTTTGATCCATAATTTATTCCTTTTTAGATTTTATACTTACTTGCTGATGTTTAGAGTATCCTTTTACTCCACATTCACGTACACATATGGGAGAAGGATTATTACTCTCCCAACCCTCTGTATTTATATATGATTTGTATATTGGGTGATCCATAATTTCTTCCCATGTATGTTTGCTTAGGTCATTAAAGTCAGGATCGTCTTTTAACAGTTTAGCTAATTTGTCATCTGGTTTTAGTGTCATTACAGAATCCCACCCTTGTATCCATACACAACATGGCCATATCTTACCTTTGTGATCTACTTCCCATTCTCTTTTTAGTGATTGCTTACTGTAAGATGCTGACATACAGCCTGGTTTTATTGTATGCTTCATTCAACGTTCCTTATAAGTTCTTTACATTCTGCTTTATCTTCAGGACTTATTAATCCAAAATCACGTCCATTAAATTTAAATTGCAGTTTAATATTATGTTTTTTTGCCAGGTTAGCTGCCTCAGTAACTTCTTGCCAGTTCCATTTAAAAATAAGAAAATGCCATTCTAAATCAATATCTGTTTTTGATGATGCTATCATGTTATCCCATGCTTTTGCAAAGTCAACACCTTCTCTATATTTCCAGTTAGTGTCGTGGGTTATACCATCTATACCAAATTGCAACAGTATCTTACTTCCATATTTTAAACCCATATTGGTATACCATTCTGGATTTCTTAGTCCCCCATTTGTATTGATAATAAGATGCTTAATACTTTCTTTAGACAATGCACGATCAACAAATTTTGTTATATCAGGATGCATCATAGGATCACCTAGCTCTCCGCAAAATTGAATTACTCTTAAAGTATCAGGAGTTTTATCCATCATACTATTAAATAAATCATAAGACATATGGCTAGGAATTAACCAATCTTCTGGTTCACCTGTATCTTGGTTAGTTCTTTGGCAACTTCTACATTTTGCCTGACAATATGTAGAGATAGAGAAATCTATATGTTGCTGAATATTATTGCTCATATGTGTATTTATCGTATGCATAAATAAGTATGTAGTTAATAAAAAGGCCAACACATGAAAATAGCACTTTGTATATCTGGGGAAACCAGAGAATATAACGATTACTTCGGACCTTCTAGCTTTATAGCATATCTTAGAAGCAAAGGAGCAGAAGTAGACATATACGGACACACCTGGACACACTGTGAAATTCCTGAAGAATCAGATACAATTAAATTCAAAGAACTGTTAATAGAAGATCAGAAAATAATAGACGATTGGGTAAATTTAAATCCAATGAAAAATGGATGGGATACAGAAAAAGAACCGCATATATCAGCTGATGAATGGTTTAAAGAAGTGTATCATAATACTAGAGTAAAAATTGGACAACACATAGGCGGTTTTAATTGTTTACGTATGCCAGATGCAGAACAATATGATATTGTTATTAGATGGAGATGGGATCTAGGAATATTGGGATCAGATATAAAACATGACAATAGTATGCCCGAACACGAACACTATTTGTTAGATACAATATTCTATCCAAAGTTAGAATGGACAAGCACTAGAAAACAACCACTCGCATTAACATCAGCTGAAAGTTATTATGCACAATATGGACCATGTGTAGAAGATACTCATTATCTTTTTAATAAACTTGCAATGAACTCCATTAACAAACTTGATTTACACTTTCAAATTGTAAAAATATGGGAAGGTGGTAAAATAGGGTATCATACATTATGGAATAGATTGTTAGCAGACAAGGGTGGAATTACAATAGGAACACATCTTCCTAATGTAACTAAATTCTATAAATCAACGAAACACGACAATGACCCAATATATAAGTAACTGCAAAAAATATAAACAAGATATTATAGATAGATTTGAACCTGCATATGTTATGGAAAAGTTCTTCTCTGACAACGAAGTTCAACTGCTTATGGATTATCAATTCCAAAATGCAAAGCGTGTAAAAGCAAGACCTAGTAGTGGCAATATACAAAGTGTGATTAGTGTACAGCGTATGTTTAAAACAAACAAATGGCTTACACATAAATTTACAGAAGCATTAGGAGAATTTGATCCAGTGCAAACCGGTAATTTTTATATCACAATACAACACCACGATGCTCATGTTGATTTAATTAACGAAGAAGAAAGTACTGACCCAACATTTCAAAATTTAATACCTTGGAAAAGCGTAGTGTTTCCATTATTTTTATCTGAAGACGCCGATTGTTACACAACATATATGCACCAACGTAGAATAGGATACGCAGCTACATTTGATAGAGAATCATTAACACAGCAAGACAACAGTAGTTATAAACTGTTTAGAGAATATGATGGATTCTTAGATGTAAACGGCAAGCCTTTGCCAAGCACAAATGACAGTCCGGGTTGGTCTAAAGAAAAATACCCACTTATAAGTAAAGAAAATTTCAGTGGATTTAGTGAAGAAGCAATATTTAGACAAGTAACTGGTGATGTTATGGTGTTTGATGCTTGCCAAGTACATGCTAGTTGTCAACCAGAAGGAACACATAAACACTGGTTAAAAAACGGAATGAACATCCAATTTTATAAAACAGCAGATAAATAACGTTAGTAGACAATTATGTTTATGTAGTAAACCAATATAAGGAGAACTAATATGTACCACACAGAATCAATGATTACAATGATGGAAGATATGCAACGTCAGGCTGCTGAAATGGAAAGAAATGTTAAAGACATGATGGAAATGGAAGGTAGAGCATGGGGCATAGAACTAGACAAGCGTAAAAATGCACGTGAACTAATGCATATGTTAGCAGAGCACCAATCAACGTCAGAACCAATGGCAATGACTTGGGCATATGTACCAGAAGATGACCACGATATGGAACCAACAGAGTGGGATAATTCAATGCACTCACCATGGGAAGGCGCAAACGGCGAATTGCTAACTGAAGCTGACTACTGGCACGAAGCTGACCAGGACAATGCCTAAGGCATTTTAAAGAATAAATTAAACATCTAGGCACTCTTTCCAGTCTATTTTTCTAATAGTAGAAAGAGTGTCATAATAGTTTAACATCTTTGTTCTAAGTACATTATAATCATGTTGTGTACTATTAAACTCAAGTAATTTATTAAGTTTCTTGTTGTTTAAACTTTTTGCCTTTTCAATAATATGTGGCTGTGCTAAGAACGGTTGCAAATGTTCTGGCTTATAAACACTGTTAACAGACCATTCAATTTTACGAGTATTACACCATTCTATAAGTTGTGGTATACTATCTATGCCACCAGCTTGTAAACTAGTTTCTACATATACCCATATATTATCATACTCTAACATTTTATCAACATTACGTTCAATTTTGTTCCATGTAAGAGGCCAACGAATAAAGTCATTAGCCTTACCATATGCATCTATGCTAACATGTATAGAAACATGCACAAACTTTTTTAGTGTTTCCTGTAAACGTTTACTAAAACTACTACCATTAGATGTTATTTGAATATAGATATTAGGATTTAATTCTACAAGTTGATGCAAGAATTCATCAAGCAATCCATTTACTGTAGGTTCACCACCTGTGAATCTTAAACGTTTACCACGTGATGCAAGTTCTACTATTTCTTTAAATTTAGCATCATCCTCAAACCATTTTATAGGAGCAGAGTTACTGAATACTCTAAATATTTCTAACTCTGGATTAGACTTATTTTCAGACTCTAATAAACTACTATTGTATGCACTACACATAATACAACCTGCATTACATACATTGCCAAACTTAATTTCCATATCATAGAGATTAAATTCTTCTTGGTCAGGATATCTGCTTTCGCCTGTTTGAACCATGCCCTCTATACCAGCTTCTTCATCTAACATGCATTCTGTGCAACCAACAGCAAACTTATCGGCTTTCATATCGGCCATTAGGTTATTATAGAAGTCACTGTTTAAATAATCTTCTATACTGTTTGTTGCTATATCTAATTGATTGTTTTGTTCTTCCCATGCACAACAAGGTCTATATTTTCCTGTAGAACTTGTACTTACATGGTTTGCGGGCCATTTACACTTCATATTACTATTTATGGCTAAATACAAGTGGTTGCAAGAATATGCAACTTGTAGTATAATTATAGTTATTTTACAGGAAATATTATGGCTTATTCAGACAAAGTGTTAGACCATTATAATAATCCACGTAACGTAGGTAAATTCGATCCAAAAGACCCTGACATTGGAACAGGCATGGTAGGTGCACCTGCATGTGGAGACGTTATGCGTTTACAAATTAAAGTAAATGATGATGGAATTATAGAAGATGCAAAATTTAAAACATATGGATGCGGCAGTGCTATTGCTAGTTCAAGCATGGTAACAACAATGCTAAAAGGTATGACATTAGATGAAGCAGAAGGAATTAAAAATACAACAATAGTTGAAGAACTAGCGTTGCCTCCAGTTAAGATTCACTGTAGCGTATTGGCAGAAGATGCCATTAAAGCCGCAGTTAGAGATTACGGTGGTAAGCAAGAAATAAACGCAAAGGCAGTAAGTATAGATTAATGGAACACCTACGTAAGTATATTGGAATTTATCTGGCCTCATTGGTTACAGTAGCAATTGTATTTGATGATCCAAATGACGAATATGGAATAGGAATATGGCTGTTTACACTAGCAGCAATAGTATGCTTGTGTCCACCATTTAATGTTAAAGATAGATTTGTAAATGTATTAGGAAGTTTCTTTATGTTTATATTAAAACCATTTCATCGTTGGCAAGCAAAGTGGCCCAAGTGGGTTAAGGTTGTGTTTGCTATCGTTGTTCTCATATTGTTTGAAGAATACTTCTTACAACCACTAGGACAAACAATGTATCCATGGCGAATGGATTTTAGTGGTTGACATTTTATACACTTTCGTGTATAAATAACATTGTAACGTTGAAGCGATTTGACGACTATACTGGACCTCGGGGCAGTACCGAGCAGCTCCACCATAAGCACATTTGCTTAATGTTTTTATGATGGGGCTGAACTAGGATCGACAGGTAGGATAGATGAGTGGAGTTACCGGGATGTAAGCGCCGTTACCGCGAACAAACTTTATAATTGCAAATAACAATTATGCGCCAGAAATGGCATTAGCAGCCTAGAGTTGCTATGAGGTAACTATACCTTATTACCCAAACTAGTAGAAAGGGTGTCTTAGGGCACCCTTTTTTTATCGATAAATACTGGTATGTTAAATGTGTATGATATTTCAATTACTACTTACTGCCAGCTATTCTGTGCAGGATGTCAACGCAATGATCAAGCTGGTAATTTTTTAAATCAATTTGAACAGCAGCATATGCCAGTAGATACATTTAGTAAAATAATGGATCAAGTTGATACCATGAATAATAATTATCTACAACTATGTGGAGAGCTAGGTGATCCTATGATGCATCCAAAAGTTGATGCAATAATTGAACGTGCTTTAAAAAAACAACATATGGTTAGGATTAACACCAACGGTGCATTAAGAAATGCAAACTGGTATGCAGAACTTGCAAAAAATAAGAGTGTAGAAATTCATTGGGGAATAGATGGATTGGATCATGAAACAAATGATAAGTATCGCAGAGGTGCAAACTTTGCAAAGGCATGGGACAATATGACAACGTGGTTTAACAATGGAGGCCAAGGAGAATGGCACTTTATTTTATTTAGTTGGAATTTACACCAAGTACCAGACGTTGCAAGACTAGCAAGAGATGTATTTAAATGTAAAGTAACTTATAAAATAACTCCTAGCAATAGTGGTAAAGATGGTATACAGCCACACCTTATGGAACAAGCAAAAGAAATGGTAAAAAAATATGCAGTATAATATAGAATGTATGTCATGGGATACATCATTTACACCAGGACAACGTCAATGGGAAATTAACATAGACAGCAAAGTATGGCCATGTTGTATCTTTGTAGTTGATGCATATCCAACTTTAAGTCATGAATTACTTAATACCCCAGAGTTTATGGAACTACAAAAGTCAGATCCAAATTGGAATAGCTTAGAACATCATACATTAGAAGAAATACAATCACATTCATTTTATACAGAAGTTGTGCATCCTAAAGGTTGGGAAAGTAAAAACCCACCTAATATATGTGCTTCATATTGTAATAAGTGTACAGATGACCATTATCGTAATGCCGGCGACATAATTAACACATGATCTATTCAGATAATCCAAAAATACTACAGCTTGAATTAAGCAGTATGTGTAATGCATTATGCTTAGGCTGTCAGCGTGTTGATCCAAATACATTTAATAGTGTACTACCTAGTATTCCAAAAAAAGAAATAATAGCAGTAGATACAATACGTAAATTAATTAACAGTCCTAAGATGTCTACGATTGAAGAAATAGAATTTTGTGGAACAATTGATGAACCACTGATGCATCCAAATTTTATGGAAATTATAGATGTTATGTATGAAGCAAACCCAAAGTTAGAAATAAAAATACATACAAATGCAAGTTTAAGAACAATTGAATTTTGGAAAGAATTAGCACATAAGTTATCTAAGTTTAACAAACACAAAGTATTGTTTGGTATAGATGGACTAGTTGATACCCATGAGATATATAGACAGCAAACAAATTTTGATCTCATTATTAGAAATGCAATGCATTTTATTCGAGCAGGTGGTAATGCACAATGGCAGTATATTATCTTTCCATGGAATAAACATCAAATAGACGAAGCACGTAATATGAGTAAACGGATTGGCTTTGCAGAATTTAAAACTCGAAATGACAGAAGTGGAGTAAGCGAAGAAGGTTTAAGCGAAATCCAAAAAATACAACAAAATCCTGTAACACCTAAATTGGGCATCAATGCTAAAGCATTTGATGGTTATAAAATTAGTTGTATGAATAAAGAAGATGATATGTTTCATGTTTCATACGATAGTAGGTTATGGCCATGTTGTTATTTTGGAAATGTACAATACATGGGACCTACGTTATACAATGAATTTAAGCAGAGAATATTTGGAGTGTATGGCGAAGATTTTAATTTACTTACTAAACACACAGTAGAAGAAATATTAGATTCAGAATTATATAAAAACGATTTAGTAGAATCTTGGAATAATCCAATAGGTTGCGGAAGTAAAGATAAAGTAAATCGTTGTGCAATGTCGTGTAGTGTAAAAGCACTTGAAACCAGACCAATTGCAACAGCACATAAAATTACAGAAAATTTCTAAAAGATGCTAATAAAAAATTCACAACAAGACATTGTAATAGATTTACCTGCCGATATCAAGACTGTTGGTCTAAAAATTAGTGGCGGAGTAGACAGTGCTATTACTGGATATATTTTAACAAAATATATACACGAAGAACGACCGGATATTAAAATTCAACCAATGACAGTTAATCAGGTTGGTAAAGCATATCAAATAAAATTTGCTAAACACATAATTGAATTCTATAAAAAAGAGTTCGGCAATTATTTTTTTAGAACATATTACTGGAATAAGCAAAGTTGAAGAAACAGATTACATTGCTGAGCAAGATAAATTAATGACTGAACTATATAAAAATAAAATCATCCAAGTTCATTTCATAGGTCTTACTAAAAACCCTCCTCCAGAATTATTACAGGCTAACTACGGAATAGAACCACCTGATAGAATAAGACAAGATGAATTACACCCAGTGAAATCATATAGATCCTATAGACCACTGGTTAATATAGATAAAAAAGGTGTTGCAGAGCTTTACGATATACTTGGAGTAAGAGATACTCTATTTCCGCTAACTAGAAGTTGTAGTGCTTACACAGAGGACTTTACATATCATTGTGGACAGTGTTGGTTCTGTGCTGAAAGATTTTATGGATTTAAAAAATATTAACAAAAACACTTGACAAGTTGTATAACATAATGTATATTAGTTATATAAATTGAAGTTGGAAAGTAGCATAACGGTAATGCAGTTGTTTTTGGTACAAAAGATTATAGGTTCGAATCCTATCTTTCCAGCCACAATGCACCCTTCGTCTATCGGTTAGGACACCTGGTTTTCATCCAGGCAAGAGGAGTTCGATTCTCCTAGGGTGTACCAACATTATTCCTTCTTAGCTCAGTTGGTAGAGCAATTGACTGTTAATCAATTTGTCGCTGGTTCGAGCCCAGCAGAAGGAGCCAAACTTACATGCCCTATAGTAGAGATATTATAGGGCTTTTTATTTTATGGGTGTAGTGTTAACGGTAGCACGTCAGTCTCCAAAACTGAAAGACAGGGTTCAAATCCTTGCACCTATGCCAATTTGGGACTGTAGCTTAGTGGTAGAGCAAGACGCTCATAACGTCCAGGTCGTTGGTTCGATCCCAACCAGTCCCACCAGAATGCCAGTGCAGGTTTGCTAGCGGTAACAGGTATCACAGGCGTCATACCAATTCCGTGGTGAGGTTCGAGTCCTCAGCTAGGCACCAAAGTACTTGACAAATACGCTATAAGTGCTATAATACATAGTATACAAGGAGAATATGAGTGTCAGGATTAGATAAGCATCATTGGATGCATGGAATAGATGAATACTTAACACGTATTAATCATGTTCATGTAGACAAGTATAACAAATTACAAAAGGCTATTCAGTATGGTGAGCCTTGGCCTATTCGTGACATGATGCTTGAGTTAATCAAAGAAGGGTTTAGTACTGAAAGTGAAGAACATACTAATCTAGTTCTTTCACACTATCTTACAGAACTAGAAGCAACACCAGAACAGTTACTACGCCTTGTTAACAGACATGTTGATGATGGATTCTTACTTGATACACATACTTGGTTAGCAAAATATGAAAACCGTGCAGACTTAAACGATCACTTTAGTAGAGGGCAAATTAAAAGTAAACTATGGTTAATGGAAGAACTACGTAATGTAGTAAGCGGAAATGAACTAGGAACAGTAGTATTATATGGCGGCTGGTATGCTACAATCTCACATTTCTTCTTTAAGTTTTTTAGCCCAACAAAGTTATACAGCATAGACTTAGATCCTAGCACAGTAGAAATTGCAGATAGTTTCAATCAACGACAAGGGTTAGATAATAACTGGCAGTTTAAAGCATTTGAATATGATGTTAATAAGATTAATTACACAGGCAAAAAGTTTAGTATTCCAAGTGACAAAGATACAATGGGAATTACACAACTTGAGATTACTCCTACAGTAATTGTTAATACAAGTTGTGAACATATGAATGATGATTGGTTTTACAATCTTCCAGATGGACAGTTTGTAGTTTTACAAACTAACGATTACTTTGCAAACGAGCAGCATATCAATTGTTGTAAGAGCATAAAAGAAGTGTTAAACAAGTATAAATTTAACGAAGTATACTTTAGTGGTGAGTTAGATACACATTTGTACAATAGATATATGGTAATTGGCAAAAAGTAGATTATAATAGCATTTAATTCAAAAAATACTAAAATAACTATTGACAACTACCGAGAAATAGGGTATAGTATATTTAAATAACAGGAGATTATATTATGATTACAAGTAGACAAATAGTAGATATTATTCGTAAGGAAAAAAACAAAACTACAGCAACGGAAGAGATGCGTGTTGCATATGACAATATCCTAAATCGAATAGAAGTAATTGAAGATGTAGAACTCCATAATAGATATAGTTCCTTTGGTGCTAGAAATGAAAATGCAAGAATGTCAAAGGACGAAATTGAGAAAGTCTTCAAGTAGTATATGGCATAGAGTAATTGTCCAAGAATCCAGCAAAGAAGACGCTATAGTATGGTTAGACCAACATAATATTATAGCGCATTGCGGAGGCTTTAACGATGATTACTTTGATAACGAATTAAACACAGTACAATTTGTTTTCTATGAAGCTGATCAGTCAGATGTAACATGTGCATTATCATTTGCATTACAGTTTGGAAAAAACAACGAGGTAAGAACATATGAAATTTAAAGATATTAAGTTTGTTAACACTAACGTACCCAAAGGCAAACAAGCACTGGTAAAGTTTGCTCCGTATGAATTAAGTATTATTCAAAATGATATATCATATGGTGGCAACAAAGACCTTTACGAAATTGGAATATTTTTAGGTGATGATCTAATAAGCCTCCCAGGCATTACAGAAGATGGCGACTGTGTACAAGGCTATCTAACAAAAGACGGAGTAGAAGCAATAATGAAAAAAATGTTTCTAATTACAAAAAAAGGCCCAATACAAGCACAAGTCGAGAATCTCGCAACTACATAAAATCACCTGCCCTTAGCTCAGCTGGATAGAGCAACTGCCTTCTAAGCAGTAGGTCACAGGTTCGAATCCTGTAGGGCAGGCCATATTAAAAGAGGAAGTAAAATGAATAAACGTGAATTACACATGGAGTATGAATCAAGCAACAAACAAGCACGAGTTATGACAACAAGTGCAGGATTTGAAGTTGATTATTTTAATAAAGGTGTAGCAACAGGTACAATTTTGTATCATGATAAGAGTAGACACTATGCAGAAGATGCCGCATGGAACTACTGTACAGGAATTTTAACAAACGAAACTTTAGCTAAGTATAAGGTTTAAAACATATGCTAAATAAGTGTAGTATTACATAAAGAGGTATTCATGCAAGACATTATTAAAGATATTAAAAAAACGTCAGAAGTAATCAGACGTTGTCAACGAAATTGGGATCATTCAAAATCAATCCCACGTGAACATATTGAACTATTAGCAGAAGTAGCTAAGAACTCACCCGCTAAACAAGACGAAGCATACTTTGATGTGTATGCAATTACTGATAGAGATTTAATTGAGAAGCTATATGAAAATAGTGATGGGTTTACATCTGGTGCACTTTCAGAAGGCAAACTAGATAACTTTAAAGTTTATCCAAATTCACAAACAAGAGCTAATCTTGTATTTTGTTGGGTATCAAGACAACCAACTACAATGAGAAATTATTACCAAGATGATCACGATCACGATGCATTTGATCCAAGTGACAAAGGTATTGACAATGATAAGACTCCAGGCACACCTAAAAATGCTGGCGAGTGGAGTAGAAACATTGAAAACACTTACACATCAATTGGTATCTCAACAGCATGTGTGGCACAAGCAGCCGCACGTTTAGGATACGTAACTGGATATAATAAGAACACTGGTGAGTTTGATGAAATTATTGAATTGGAAACAAACGAAAGTGTATGGCTACGTTATACATTAAGTGTTGGATTTCCAAATGAAGATATTCCACATCATGTAGATGACGAAGGCAGAGAGTTTGGATCATTTTCATTAACTTCAGAACGTGATAATCAAGTAGTAGAAGTTACACTTGATAAAGACGGAAATATTAATAAGAATAAATTAGCTTAAAGAGGACACGTTAGGTTGCTCCTAACTAATATGGGTTACCAAGTCCCATATGAATGAAGTGATATTCGCAGTCACAACAAAAGGGTCGATGCAAGTATGCCGGCAAGTGTTTGTCGTTAGCGTGGTGTAGGTGGAGCGAAAGCGTTGAAGCTTCCCATGCATACACCCTAATTCAAAGTTAGAGTGCTCGCATGATGGAATGGTAGACATAACAGACTTAAAATCTGTGGCTTTATAGCGTCCCGGTTCGAGTCCGGGTGCGAGTACCAAGAATAAAAAGGGCAGTTTAAATACTGCCCTTTTTTGTTTCTTAAACTAATTTCAATGCTAACTTAGTTGTTTCGTCTACTCGACGGGTCCAACCTCTACCAAAGGTTTCAAAAGTTTTTAATCTTTCATAATAACCTTGTCGCCTATCTTGGAACTCTTTAATAGCTGAGTCTAATCCTACCTTTGCAACGTAGCGATCAACATATTTTAATGTATTAGGGCCTATGCCTCCATCTACAGTAGTACCTACCATTTTTTGTAGATATTTTGCTGATCTCCCTGTACCTGCATTTACACCGAAGTCAAATACGCATAAATCTAATCCGTTAGGCAAATCATCACCTTTCAGTCTGTCCCAATAATTTTTCTTATATATCGGAGCAACATCTGATACTGTTAGATCACGCATCTTTTTTTGACCGCCCCATTCTTCGTAAACTCGCTTAGTAACTCCTAAGTTAGTTTCGCCTCCTGGGTCTTTAGGGTGATTTACATAACCACCTTCATGGTGTAAGATTGTTTCTAGACACTTGTCATAGTTTCTATGTGCCAATTTTTAATCCTCTTCTCTTTTCCAAACTGTCCATGCACCCCAAACAATTGCTACCCAAGCAGCAATTTTAGCTAATGGTGTAAACATTAGAAATACAACGCCTGCACCGATGAGCACCGCGCCATCCCATGTAGTACGTTCTTTGAAAAGTCCTGAGACTTTATTTTTTAGATAGTTAAACATATTGTTCTCCTTTTGTAAGTCAGGTCCTATAAAATAGGTATCTGCAGCATTATTTATGATAAAAATGTTGACAAAACACCAAATTTACGCTATACTGTAAGTACAACAAGTTTACTATGGAGCGTAAAAATATGACGATGCAATTACTTGGTCCACATATGACCACAACTCAATATAGTCGTAAGAAAAGCAAAAAGACTATGAGTGTAGCAAAACTAGAAAAACTACGTGTGCAATGGCGACAACACAACAAAGATTGTCGTAAGCGACATATCCACTCAGCACAGTTTGCAGAGTTTGATGATTATGTTGCATATGTAAGCGGCACATACAAAGCCCCAAAAAGCACAGCAAAGCCTAAAGCATACGAACCTCCTAAATTGCTACGTGAAACAAAGCATTACCCTAGCCTTAGCAATAATGTTAGTGGCAACGGCACACGTAAAGAGCCTATGCAATACACAGGCGAACGCAAATTACTAGGCATTGCAACAATGCACAAAAGTAACATGGTTCCTATCTTTGAAGATCAAAAAGAACAAGCAGTTGAAATCGCACAAATGAGGCGATAAAAAGGTTGACATTAGATTATTATTATTGTATATTAAGAGGTATTATAAATTATGAAAAAGATTGGATTATTTAGAATTAAAGTAATAGAGTGGCATAGACAAGCTAATGAAGAACGCACATCTTATGGACAACGAACTATTGCTTTAACTGAATATATAAGGCGCTATAGATGGTGGCTTAGAACTAAATTCCGAAACAGGAGCGATAAATGAATATTGAAGAACGTAAAAAAGCACTAGCACGACAAGAAGCAAATGAACGACAAATACTAAAAGATGCAATCGAAGAGTATAAAGAAAATGGCGGTCATATTACTATCTGTGAACCGGGTGCAAGGACTGAAGATATAGTTGTCGGACAATGGGGTAAAAGACGCAAAAAGCATGCAGTTATTGGCCCTGTTACATTGAAAAAAGATTTACCAAAGAAAGAAGATTAAATGACAAGTTTTATTATGGATTGGTGGAATGTAATAATGGATCACGAAAGAAATCCATTGTCTAACATCAAAGATTTAAGAGTACGCCATATGGTGATGCAAATATTAGCATGGATGTGGTGCATTGTATTTACAGCAATGACTGGTACTTGGATGTATCTAGGAGCTAACATACTAATACACACATTACTATTAGGTGCAGTATGTTTAACAGTAGCAACATTTGAAGCTGCTAAACGCAAACCACAAATATTCTATACATTGCGTGGTGATGGCGGCGAGCATGAGTAAGAAGACATGCGATGCATTCTTATGTACTAAGCTAACACCAAAGAAATACCGATACTGCTACGATTGTGCTAAAAGCAAAGGTCTAGTAACTGGCGGTACTAACTGGATTGGTTGGATTATAGCTATTTTAATTTTAATGATGTTTTTTGGTTAAATGTAAAGAAAAAGGTTGACAAAACCAAGAGTTCTTGCTATAATAGTTGTATGTTAATTGAGAAAGATGATAAAATGAAAGACTATAAAATTATACTTACTGACTGTGACGGTGTACTACTTGATTGGGAAGGTGCATTTCATAACTGGATGAGTGAACATGGTTATGAAACAGTTGCAGAAGGAATGTACGATATTGGTGAACAATATGGTCTTTTAAAAGTAGAAGCTAAGAAACTTATTAAAATATTTAATGAAAGTGCTTGGATGGGTTATTTGAAAGCATTCCGTGATGCACGAAGTGGTGTTGCTAAACTATATGAACATGGATACAGGTTTCACTGTATTACTAGTTTAAGTTTAGATCAAAAAGCACACAGGTTGCGTCAATATAACCTAGAGAATGTTTTTGGTAAAGGAACATTTAAAGAACTAGTTTGTTTAGATACAGGTGCTGACAAAGATGAAGCACTAGTAAAATACAAAGATAGTGGGTTATGGTGGATTGAAGATAAAACTGAGAACGCTGAATGTGGTCTCAAGTATGGATTAAAACCAATTCTAATTGGACATAACCACAATGAAGGTTCAGTTAGTAAAGACGTAATACGTCTTATGGATTGGAATGCAATTACTACTCATATTTTGGAAACTGATAATATTAAAGTTGAACAAGCAAGTTAGGGCTTTTTAGTTTAACTCTGTTAAAATATTATCCGATATTATCGTCTCCATATATGTCTAGAACTGCACTTACAGCAGGGTGTCTTTCGACTTCTTTTCTAGTAAATTCTACTACGCTAATCATATTGTTATTGCGTGTTTTTAATAGTTCGACAAAATCTTTAAGACCGTTGTTTTCAAATCCTCGGTCATGTTGATGTAAATCGCCAGTAACTACTATTTTTGAATTGTCGCCTATACGGGTTAACAACATTTTCATTTGACTTGGAGTAGCGTTTTGCATTTCGTCTGCAACGATCCAAGCGTTTTTAAATGTTCTTCCACGCATATATGCTAATGGTGCGATTTCGATAACATTTTCTTCTATCATGTTTTCGATTTCTTTTGGACTCCAATATTCTTCCATTACGTCGAATATGGGTCTTGTCCAAGGCGCCATCTTTTCAACTAATGTACCTGGTAGAAAACCGTGTTGTTCATCCACACTTACTGCTGGTCTTGTAATAACAATTTTTTCGCATTGTCTATTTTGCATTGCGTCTATAGCGGCTAATACACCTAGCATTGTTTTACCGGTTCCTGCAGGACCCATTGCAAAGACGATTGCTTTATTAGCATCATCTAGCATTTCAAGATAATCTTCTTGAAGTAGGTTTTTGGGGATTATTTGTACGTGTTTTTGTCTACGTCTGTAGGCACTTACTGAAATTACATCATTCGTTTGATTTTGATGTTGATGTTGTTGTTTTTTTGTTTTTCGAGCTCTTTTTGCCATCTTAACTCCTATTATTAGGTTTTGTACTTTGGCCTAACTTGCCTGCTCGTATGTATTTAACAAACTAAAATAACCTTTAACTACGTATTTTAAAAAAAATAGTATAAGTTGACATGCAGAACAAAGATAGATAAATAACTATAGTTAAGGAATAAAACATTATGGATCAAAATTACATTATAGATACACTTAAAAACAACATCAATCGCCAAAGTGCATTGGATGTACTAATGGACGTTGAACGTGTGTTAGACAATCAAAACATTTACACTTATGCAAACTGGATTGAAGGTGAAGTTGTAGAAGGACCTCACATTGACAAATATTGGGTTACAGTTACATTAATGTACGAATATGAAAAGATGCCAGATCCAGAAGCAGCAAAACGTTTAATGAAACATGACTGTAAAGTATACTATGCAAAAGACGTTTTAATTTCAGCAGCAAAATTAAAAGACCCTAGCGACAGTGAGCCAAGAGATGGAATGGACGGCAGACGCCCAGGTGGAGCCAGAGCTATGAAAATAGAAAAAGATATTTGGCTAGTAACATTAGAAATTCCACGTAAGTTTATGGAAGAACTAGCGGCAGCTGATCTAAGCCTTGCTATGGATAACGTAGATAGTAATGCAGTCGATTCAGCAGTAGCAGATGGAGATGGAGAAGATAATGCAACAATCCAATCTTAATATGGGCTTTAAAAAAACAGTAACAGAAAACATTAGTCATAATGATTTATCTAATTTAGTTAATACTACGTTCAGTGTTGATCAATTTAAATCAAAACTAGGTGAAGATGAGAATGTTATTGTACTTGCATTTGTAGTAATGGATATTGAACCAGCACAAGAACTAAGTCAGTTTTTAGAAACTGGACACGATGCACTTGACATAGACGTAAGCACTGGTCCTAATGCAGATGGACATTATTCAGTATATGTTGAACTTAACAGAGATAGTAGTGCATTTGAATCAATAGATGCTATTGTCGATGATGTAGAACGTGCAGACAATTCATTTGTAAATGTAAAATTTACTAGCTATGAAAACAAAGCACCACAAGCGTGGAGCGAAGAACTATTTAATGCCAGTGTTATCACTAGTAGCTATGATTATGTAATAAAACATAATCCTGAAGCTAAGGCAATATCAGAGAGAATTAATTTCCTAAACAGATATTAATTCAAAGGTGAAATAAAATGTTCGGAAAATTAAAAGTATATCTAATCATGTTTAGCGCATTTGCGATGTTCGCAGGCGTAGCATATTGGTATTATACAGATACACAAAAAGCATTAGCAGCCGCGGCTGCAAACCAAGCTAAACTTGAAACAAGTTTAAGCATACAAAAAGAAACAACAGCAAGTTTGCAAGCAGACATAAAATTAATGACACAAACAATAAAAGAACTAAACCAAGAATTTGCGTTGAGTAGATTAAATGTTAAAAGAATAGAACAATTATTTACACAAGACGAAGATGGAACTTCACGTGATTTTGGCGAACTAACAATTCAGCAGCCGGATTATGTAGAACAAAAAATTCAGAAGGGAAACGATGAAGTTTTTAGATGTATCGAATTACTAAGTGGCCAGGAGGCCTTACCAGGAGAAAAAGAGAATGCAGAATTTATTGATTGCCTCACTAGCAATACTAACACTAAGTAGTTGCTCAAGCATACCTAACATAATAGACATTAATTCTTCTCCAGTAGAAAGACCTCCACTAGTGGTCCCTGATGTAGATGAATTTACTACAAGACCTATTGAATGGACAGTTGTAACACCTGAGAATCAAGATCAAGTATTCCAGGATTTAAACAATGAAGATATTGATGTGGTACTTTATGCAATCACTGACGATGGGTATAAAAACCTTTCGCTAAATATGGCTGATATTATTAAGTTGGTAAAACAACAAAAATCAATTATTGCAGCCTACGAAAAGTACAACAATGAAGAAGAAGAATAACCCTTGGGATATACTCGGAATACCAGCCGATTCTGACTTTGCAGAAGTTAAGAAAGCGTACAAGAGTGCATCTAGAATACACCATCCAGACAAAGGTGGAAAAGTACGTGACTGGTTAGACATATCAGAAGCATACGAAACCATTAAGTCAAAAAATTACATTCCCATAGTCAAAGAAAACAATACTCAGTTACTTAATATCAATCTTAGTTTAAAGCAACAGATATTAGGCACCGAAGATATTATTGTTATGATAGACGACTCAGATGAATTATATGTAAATATTACTATTCCACCAGGTGCAATGGCCGGCGATAAATTTAAAGTAACCCAAGGTGACACAAATTATATAATAAATATTAAAGAATTAGCACATTCGGACTTTACAAGACAGGGAACTTCGCTTATAATGTATAAGAAGGTTTCGATAATAGATGCACTAAAACGTACTCCATTATTAATAGAAGGCCCTGCAGGAGAATACATAGAAGTTGATTTACCAGATAGAGTTCAAACAGGAACAATAATATCAGTTAAAGGACACGGACTGCATAACAGAAAGAATAGAGAGCGAGGCAATTTGAAAATACATTTAATTATTGATTTACCAATTGTTTCAGATAATAACATAGAAGAATTTATAACAAGGTTAAAACATGACTGATATTGAAAAACTAATTATTACTGCCATTGATCTAGCAAAAAGATTTAAACATGAATATGTTACAATCGAACATCTAACAGCCGTTATTTTGGATGACGAAAGTGTGCGTAGTATGTGTCTTGACATTCAAGCCGACTTTGAAGCAATCCAAGTAGCATTAATTCAATACCTACAAGATGAATGTGATGAGATTAAAATAAAAGATGATGCAGAACCTGATCCAAAGAAAACGCAAATGCTAGAACGTGTGTTTAATCGTGCATTAACACAAGCATTATTTCAGGGTAAAAAAGCTATTGATCAGTTAGACTTAGTATTAAGTATATTAGGCGAACCAAAAAGTACAAGTTTTTACTTTGCAGAAAGTTTAGGTTTAACAAAGCCTAAAGTTATGACATGGATGCAAGAAAGTTTCCATGAACAATTTAAAGAAAACTATGATGATGCTAGATACGAAGCAGAAGCATACTACACTCAACAAAAACAAGGCCAGGCTAAACCAACAACACATGTTGAAGTGTTGCAGCAGTTCTGTACCAACCTATGTGAGAATGCACCAGAGTTTGAAGATGTAATTGGCCGCAGAGAAGAACTTAAAGATCTTGTACAAACTATTGCACGTAAGAAAAAATCAAATGCAATACTTGTTGGTCCAAGTGGAGTAGGTAAAACAGCTATTGTACAAGGATTAGCAAAACTAATTACAGAAGGACATGTTCCTGACATTATCAAAGGAACTACAGTTTGGGAACTTGATATGACCAAACTAATTGCTGGCACAAAATACAGAGGCGACTTTGAAGAACGTATGAAACAACTAAGCGAAGCATTATTACACTTAAAAGATATTGTATTGTTTATTGATGAAATACACACAGTAATTGGTGCAGGTAGTACAAGTGGTAGCTTAGACGCAGGTAACATGCTCAAACCAGCACTAAGTGCAGGTAAGCTGAAAGTTATTGGTGCAACAACAGACGAAGAATATCGTAAGATTTTTGAAAAAGAAAGCGCACTAGCACGTAGATTTACAAAGCTACAAGTAGTAGAACCTACAGTACAAGAAGCAAAAGAAGTACTACGTCAGACAATTGATCATTATGAGAGCTTCCATGATGTAGAAATATTATTTGAAGCATCAGATTTAGCAGTTGATCTAAGTGCCCAGTATATCTTTAATAAAAAATTACCAGATAAGGCATTTGATATTATTGACAGAGCTGCTGCATTTAATAGAATTTTACCAGAAGATGAACGAGTATCAGTTATTGGGCTTGATGAAATACGCAGTGAAGTAGCACGTTTAACAGGCATTCCAAAAGAACACCTGGGTACAGCAACAGAAGAAAGCACATCAAACAAACCATCTGAAGTACAAGCATTTTTAGAGAATACAGTGTTTGGGCAAGAACATGCTGTTGATACAGTTGTAAATGCAATTACAGTAAGTTTAGCAGGACTAAAAGATCCTAACAAACCAGTAGCAAGCTATTTGTTTACAGGGCCAACTGGTGTTGGTAAAACAGAACTTGCTAAACGATTAGCACAAGCAATGAGTATGAAAATGGTACGCTATGATATGGCAGAATACCAAGAACGCCATAGTGTAGCAAAACTAATAGGCTCACCTCCGGGTTATGTAGGACACGGCGATGGTAAAGCAGGTGATGGTTTGCTAATTACACATTTAGAAGATAATCCAAATTGTATATTACTACTAGACGAAGTAGAAAAAGCACACCCAGATATTATGAGTGTATTGTTAAGTTTATTAGACGAAGGTACAATTACATCAAGTACAGGTAAAAAAGTTAGTGCAAAAAATGCCATTATTATTATGACAAGTAACTTAGGTGCAAAAGATGCATCAATTAAGAAGGTTGGATTTAATGATGAAACATATAACAGTACAGCCGTAGATGAAGCAATTAATAATTACTTTGCTCCAGAGTTTAGAAATAGACTGGACGGTGTAGTTAAATTTAATGCACTCAAACCAGAGAACATGGCTCGCATTGTTACAAAATTCTTAAGACAGTTAGAAGGATATGTAGAAGGTAGACACATTAAAATTCATTGGTCACCAGCACTTAAACAAATGCTTGAAAATAAAGGGTATGATGCAGCAATGGGCGCTCGTCCACTTGCACGTTTGATTAATGAAAGAGTAAAACTTCCATTAGCAAACTATATGATTGAACACATGGACACTCGAGAAATTAAGATAGCATATGAACCAGCATCTGATAGAGTAAGTATTCTACCAATGAACAGAGCAGTATCGGTAGATAAAGATGCAGCAGTTTAGGAATCATCCAAATTGGCAACCGGTAAGAAAATTATATTATAAAAAGTATTATAGTGTTATTAGAGTAGGTAACTTCTTTCATAGAGATGCAATAGCAATTGATCGAAGAAAGTTTGATGGACAATATAGAATTGTAGACAGGTATGTAGGGTTACAACCAGATGACCAAGGGAACACTGCATTTGCAAGTGTTGCAAGTGTATATACAAACAATGTTGAATTATTAAACTATCTAGCCGAAGAATATAATGTACTGGAAGTGCAAACTCCATACAATGAGAAACATCTAACTTATCTAACAGATCCTAATAGAGATATTATATACCGAGACAAAGCATGGTATGACAAATACCATCATAAAGTAAAAGTATACGAAACTTGGAGACATAGAAATAGTGCAGATTCTAAAAAGCCATATGATCTTCTGTGTATGTTCGATGATTTGTTTACTGATACTGATTCTCGTTGGCAAGGGATAGGCAGAGATCATACACCACTAAAGACACATTCTCGTTACTTTAGTTACCCAACCATATACACAAATAACGAACCAAGCATTATGTTACTTAAAATGGCATTAAATGATGTAATTCGTATCAGTGTAGAAACTGTAGTCACTCCAGATTTCCTAAAGTAGATAAATACAAGTATATATTTACATAGACAAATATTGAATAGAGAGACAGCATGGCTAACACAACAACAGTATTAACAAATAAAGCAGAGCTAACTTATACAAGTGATAAGGTTAAAGGCGATGGCTATTATGGATATGCAGATGGATTGCATACAATGAGCTTCCACTTTAAGAATTTCGCAGGAAGAATTTATGTTCAAGCAACACTAGTAGCTGAACCAACTGAATCGGATTGGTTTAATATACAGTTGCGAAGTAGTGCAGACTATTATGAATACACCACACAAACAACTGGTACACTAGGTTCGACGTTCCAAGGGAATTTTGTTTGGATTAGAGTTAAAATTGACAGGTCAACATTAGGAGCAGCGACATATGATTCTGCCCTACATGGATTGTTTGATAAAGCAGTATTGTTAATTTAGACTAAATATATAAAAGCAAGGAGAGTATACAGTGCCAATTAAAGCGTTTAGCGGAAGTATTAGTTCATTACCATTGCCAGAAATCGTACTTAGTGACGATATTGCAAATGGTGATATTCTATCGTACGATGCCGCATCAAAAGTATTTAGAAATACATTATCAGCTGACTCGGTTACTGGTAAATTATTTGTTACCGGTGCAGTAAGCACAGGTGGAAATAGCATTGTAGATTCTGTTGCTAACAAAGATATAAAGTTTAAAGGTTTAACAGCAGGTAATATGATTACTATTGACGGAAGTGTCGATGGTAACAGTTTAGTTATTGGAGTTAACTCGGCTATAGCAAATGCAACAGCAGGCTTTACAGGCGAATTAAAAACAAGTAATGTTATAGTTGTTCCAGATGCATCAACTGTTGAGTATAAGTTTTATAAAGTTACCAACAACCAAGAACTGGAATTAAACGGAAACTTTACAATTGTATATAGAAATGGACGTAGACTAAGCCCAGATGAATATACATTTACTGTAAACAACACTGCAATCTTTTATGAGATATTAGAAGGTGATGAATTACACATAGATACAATTACCGGTGAAACAGATAATAAATTAGTTCACAGTAAGCGTGTAACAGTACAAAGTAGTGTAAATGCATATGAATTCCAAGACCTACAAAACAATTTAATAGCAATAAACAATCACTTTTTAGAAGTGTTTGTAAATAGAATTAAAGTTCATCAACGTGACTATGCTGTTCAAGAGAACAAGGTAGTATTTGCTTCAGGAAGCATTGTTGACCAGGACGAACTAGAAATAATTACACTAGGAGACATTTAATGCCAAACACAAGAGTGACACATATAAAATCAGGCGCAGACGCTGATTTTAAATTAGACTACGATACAATATATGTATACGACGAAGTAAACAACCAGCTTACAACAGTAGCCACCTTAGGTGATGTACAAGCAAACCAATACGTATTTTTTGGAACCAAAAGTGATAGAAGAATTGACGCAGCTGAAAAGAATTTAAGTCTCCTAATTCATAAGCTAGAGCAACTTACTACTGATGACATTCCACAAGGTTCAACCAATACATATTTGTTAAACAACGGTACATCAAGCCAAGCAGTGGCAACAGATGCAGTTAACTTAGATGCAAGTGGATCAAAAATATTCAAGCAGTTTGCAAGCAACAGATTAGAATTTAAAACAGTAAAAGCAGCATCAGGTGTTACACTAACTGAAGATGCTACAAGCGTTACAGTTGGATTAGACGCAAATGCAAATGCAAACAGTTCAAGTTGGACAGCAAAGATTAACTTTGATGGCAGCGGCGACCCAACTACAGTTGAAGACTTACCAGCAGGTGTTACAGCAAACGTAAGCGGAAGTGCAATTACATTTACACATGGTTATGCAAGAAGTGTTAAGAGTGTTGTATACATGGGTTATGATGCAAATACAGACGAATATCGTATGAGATTCCCTACATCAACATATATTGTTAAAACAACTCCAGCTACACTAACAACAGAGTTTACTATTAATGTAAACACAGCGGCAACTGGTGCAGATGCGAACGGACATGCGTTGATGAATGTGGTGATGTAACATGGCAATTGTTATCGATGCGCCTAAATTACTGCCCATAAGGATAACAGCTTTAACGCCGAAAGACGTTAAAAACGATTACGTTTATACCTATAATGCAGAACTTGATGTAACAGCACAGTTACACAGCGGAACTACAGGTTTCGTTGCAAAACAATATGACGGCAGAGATGTAAAAGTAGGCGACTATATTGCTACTACTTCTCAAGGCAGAATACTAAAAATCTCATCTATTACTAATACAGGACCAACACGTGTCGTATGTGTGTTACTAGATGAAGACCAAATGAACGCCAGTGTAGATCCTACACAGTTTGGCGAAAGTTCAATTGATGCAGATGATGGTATATTGTTTGCTATCAAAGAAGGCAAACCATTTATATTCCCATTGCCAGGTGTATTACCAGGCGGACTAACAAAAGATTTTGCAACACAAATATTCTCACGTTTTAATTACGTATCAAAAGCAAGAAATATTAATGTTGAACAACAGCCACATACATTTGAACTTGGTGAAACAGTATTACTAACAGATAGTGGATGGATTGCAGCTACAACTAACCCAACTGGTGTTGTTGTAAAAGCAGATGACGATAGCTTTGGTGTAAGACTATTTGGTGACAAAACAGCAGTATCACTTCCAGGTGATGTAGGCGATGTTTACTATTGGGATGACATTGATAGAATGTTAACTAAAACACCAACTAGTGCAAACGCAGTAAAATTATTCCAAAAAATAGATTCAGATGAAGCACTACTATTAGGTGATGTCAGAGGCACCGGTGGCGGTGGTGGCGGAGGCGGTGGTGCCTTTAGTGGCGCATTTAACGACCTTACAAATGTGCCTAGCACACTTGCAGGATATGGAATTACAGACGCAGTATTAACACCAGCAAATTATACAGATTTAACAAACAAACCAAGCATACCAACTGACGTTAGTGACCTAACAGACACAACTAACTTATTAAGCAGTGGCGGAGCGTTTGATGGTGATTACAATAACCTAACAAACAAGCCAGTATTGTTTAGTGGAAACTGGAGTGATATTACAGGCACACCAGCTCTATTCACCGGTAATTACAACGATCTCTACAATAAGCCTACTATACCAGCAGACTTAGGAGATCTTACAAATAACGCAGGATATTTAAAGACCATAACAAGTTCTCACGTTGTTACAGCATTGGGTTACACACCACAAAATGCCGCAACAGCATTTGGCGGAAGCTATACAGATTTAACAAACAAACCAACTATACCAGCAGATGTAAGTGACCTAACAGACAGTAATGGATTACTAGGCGGTGGTGGAGCAACTACATTAGGTGCTTTAACCGATGTAGATACAACTGGCGCAACAGCAGGCCAAGTATTAAAATTTGATGGTACGGAATGGGTAGCAGCTGCAGATGCAACTACAGGTGGTGGCGGGTCTGATGCTGATACACTTGATGGACAAGACAGCACATATTATTTAGATTATGCTAACTTAACAAACAAACCAACATTATTTAATGGCGCATATAGTAGCCTAAGTGGACTACCAACAATGTATACAAATGCAGACGTTGATGCACACTTAAATCAAACTAACCCAACAAGTGGATATGTTCTTTCATGGAATGGATCAGATTACACGTGGGTTGCAAACGCCGGCGGTGGCGGAGGTGGCGGTGCTACAGCATTAGGTGGACTAACTGACGTAGTAGGTACAGCACCTACAAACGGTCAAGTTCTTAAATGGGATAGTGGAAACAACACATGGGCGCCAGCAGATGATGCTACAGCAGGCATTGGCGGTAGTAGTTATGCAACAGAATCATATGTAGATCAAAAATTAGTAGAACGTGGTAATCACTTTAGCGGCGACTACAACGACTTAACTAATTTGCCAACATTGTTTAGTGGAAACTTTACAGACTTAAATGGTAAACCAACTACGGTAGCAGGTTATGGAATTACAGATGTTCCAGCCGCTTTAACAGATCTTGCTATTGCAGATGGTAATAGTGGACAAGTATTAACTACAGATGGCGCAGGAAACTTTACATTTACAAGTGCAGGTGCATTTAATGGCGATTATAATTCACTTGTAAATAGACCATCATTATTTTCAGGCAACTATTTAGACTTAACAAATAAACCTTACATTCCAAGTATTGCAGGATTGGCCTCTACTAACTATGTAGATCAAAAAGCAGACTACGGTGGTGATAAAAACTTCTTAGATAATGTAGAGTTTAGAGATAAGATTAAACAAAAAGCCAGCACAGCAGATACTACAGGCGAACGTGAAAGCCTTGTAATGGCAATACAAACATCAGATGATACTGAAACAGAAGTGCTATTTTCAGACAACACTAAGATAGAAATAGCAGATGGAACTACAGCAATGGTTGAAATGCACATTGTTGGATCAAGTTCTATAGGACAATATGGCGTAAAACTACAAGCAATTGTACATAGAGCAGGACCAAATGTCTTTATTATAGGAAGTCCAGCTAGAGAAACATTAGCAGAATACAGTACTTGGACAGCAGATTTAGACGTAAATACTACTAGTTTAAAGGTAACAGTCACAGGATCAGCGGCTACAACCGTTGATTGGACCGTTTTTACCAGCATTTTTTCAGTAATTAGATAAATACATTTAGCACAGTAAAGTGCAGATAATATACATTTTTAGGAGAAATTAAAATGGCAACAAGAAACGCAGCAAACGTAATCGAGTTCGGTAAATGGAACTACGGTGCAACAATGACAGACTTTACGGTAGTAGCAGATAATGATATCTCAGGTGAAGTAAACCCAGGTGAAGAAATGGAAAAAGTGATGGAAACTATGTCACAACACGGAACTTGGATGGGCTTATCAGCTCACTCAGTTGGTGGGACAACTTTCACAGTAACTATGGAAAATTCTTCATGGGCAGATGCAGCAGCAGTTCAAGTAGCTCTTAGAGCACTTGGTGGCAACTTTGCAACAGCAACAGTATCGTAATTACTAGCTAACTAGTTATTATAAAGGAAAGCCCAATCTTAGTATTGGGTTTTTTCTTGACTAAATTAAACTCGTCATAAATACATATAAGAAACAGGAGAATAAAGTGGCAACTAAACGTAAATACAATGATGCATCACATGATTTAAATAATGATGGTAATCTAAGTGTATGGGAAATCTTCCCATATTGGTTCGACAAGTTACGCATATTCCCACGTGCATTTATATCAATGTACATTTATTTGTTATACGAAGTTACACACTGGTTTATGGCATTGCCAGATCCAAACAATGCACAAGCTGGTTTAGTGAGTGTAGTAGTTGGTTCAGGTGCAGCATGGTTTGGACTTTATGTAAATAGCGGTAGTAAAACTATTACAAAACCAGTAACAACAACATCGAGAGATTACGAAGATGAGGAGGATTACTAATATGGAAAACAAATCAGCAGCACAAGAAATTAGAGAGTTTGCAGATAGACTGGCACAGATCAATCCCGAAGTTCAGGAAGCTGAGCATGATAGAGAATATTATAGAGATCTAGACAAAGGTCAACTTAATCATACTAAATCAATGTTAATGAAAACTGCAGGTCAGTTAGAAGTAGCAATTAATCAAAGATCAAAATTTAGTAGAGAATTAATGACTAATGGCAACAGAGCCGGTACAGGAGATCTGTATAACATGTTAGACAAACTCAACAAATTAATTGAAGAGTGGGACGAACAAACAGAATTATATGGAATGTAAAAATGATTAAGAATTTAAAAGATTTAATAATTGTAGCATTAGTAATTGGTGTATTATCACTACTAGGATTAATAATTGTAGGCGACTATTATGTTGCATTACAAGAAAATAGACCAGTAGATGAAAGCGTTATTACGCTAATGAAAATGGCACTAACTGGATTAATAGGCATTATTGCAGGCTACGTAGGCGGAAAATAATATGTTTCAACATCACATTATATTAGCAACACCAGAAGTAATGGAATCAGAACTTGTTCACAAGTGGTATGATTTTGTAAAAACTTATGGCCCAGAAGGAATTGTATCTCCGTATACAACTGTTGACGGTGATGTTGCAATAGAGTATGGAGTACGTGAAAGCGACATGCCACATTGTTATATTATTCCACTGCATAGAGATTTAACTACAGACGAAACACAGTTTATTGTAGCAACATGGGAACACGTATACCCAGAAGATTTTGATATTGAAATCTCAAATCAATATGATGTTTCACGTAGTTATGAATATGACATCAATGAAGAATTTGAAACTCGTGCAAGACACGATATGAAAAAATGGCATCATAACCGTTGGGTTACAGAAATGTCACACAAAGGATGGAGATGGGGAACTTCATTTAGCGAATCAAATCAAACACACCCAGCACTACGTGAATGGGATGCACTTCCAGAATCACATAGACGCAGTCCAAATTTCAATCAAAAAGAAATTACTGAATGGCTACGCAACCTAATTTAGGTTGACATTACACACTTACCATTATATAATAAACACTATTAACCTATAGGAGACTCTGAATGAGCAAAGCATTGATACTTCTTTCTAGCAATAAGAATGAAGTTAAAAAGTTAGGTCTGGCAAAACATGCTACACTAATTGACAAAGACGTAGATGTTGCATTTGCAAACAAAGACTACGATTACATTACACTAATTAATAAATCACCAACAACTCCACAAGAAGCACGTGACTTGGGTGGGAATATGTTTAAGAAGTATAAATCAAAAGCAACAGAAATTGTTTTTAATCTTCCTAGACTTGCTGATGTTAAAGAAGGTGCAGCATTAGCATCATACGAATTTACCAAATATAAAACAAAGCCTGAAGAAAACACACTACAAGTAGAAGATGCAGGCATTAGTGCAAGTGTTCATTTCGCACGTGACTTAGTTACAGAACCAGGCAATGCATTATATCCTGAAGAATATGCACACCGTATCAATGAAACACTCACACCAGTCGGTGTTAGAGTGCGTGTAATTTATCAACGTGAACTAGAACGCATTGGCATGGACATGTTGTTAAGCGTAGGACAAGGCAGTGAGAATAACAGTGCCGTTGTTGTAATGGAATGGATGCATGGTCACGAAGGTGAGCAACCAATTGCATTAGTAGGCAAAGGTGTTACATTTGACACAGGCGGTATTAGTTTAAAGCCAGGACGTGGCATGGGCGACATGAAATATGACATGGGCGGTAGTGCCGCAGTTGTAGGAGCCATGCATGCTATTGCTAGTAAACAACTAAAGAAAAATGTAGTAGGTATTGTAGGACTAGTAGAGAATATGCCAGATGGCAAAGCAATCAAGCCTGGCGATGTTGTTAGATCACTAAGTGGACAATATGTTGAAAACTTAAACACAGATGCAGAAGGCAGACTTGTACTAGGTGATATTTTAACATATGTACAAAGTGAATACAACCCAGGTGCTATTATTGATCTCGCTACACTAACAGGTGCCATTGTTGCAACACTAGGTAACGAAATGGCAGGACTGTTTACTAATAGTGATACATTAGAAAAAACAATTATTGAAAATGGCGAGCTAGGTGGAGAAGGTTTCTTCCGTATGCCAATGGGTAAAAACTGGGCTAAGATGATTGAAAGTGAAATTGCAGACTTTCAAAACATTGGTGGGCCATATGGTGGCTCAACTACAGCCGCTGAATTCCTATACAAGTTTGTAGACAAGAAAACAGCATGGGCTCATTTAGACATCGCAGGTATGTGTTGGTCTAAAAGTGGAAATGCAACAACTCCAAAAGGTGCAGTTGGCTTCGGCGTAAAAACATTATTCAATGTAGTAGACAATACAGATGGGTTTGAATGGTTTGCAGTTGAAGAAAAGATGAGCTATTAATATTGCAAAACTTATTTACATTTGGGTGTAGTAATACATTTGGAATGGCGTTACCAGATAGAGGTGCAATGGATTTAGTAATTCCAGAAACCTTTGAATCAGTTCCAGACCATACTAATACTAAAACACTACACGGCAGCAAATTTGCTTGGGGGCAAGTGTTGGCTGATAGATTAGATATCAATTGTGTTAATAGAGGTGTTGTTGGCGCAGGAATTAAAGAAACACTATGGCACTTTGATCGTACATACAGTGTAATCAAACCAAAAGATATAGTATGTTTTCTTTGGCCAAGTTTATGGAGATATAATTTATTACAAGAAAGTCATATAAAAGATGGACGAAGATGGAAGTCAGATGTGCCAATTAAAGACTGGTTTAAAATATTTAATCCATATGATTCAGCATTTACTACGCATGCACATATTCAATATGTACATTTATTACTCAAAGAAATGAACGTACAGAGTTGTCATATGTTTAGTGATGAAGATGATCTTAATGAAATCCCAGATTTCTATACAGATGTAAATATAATCACTGATACAAACTTTAATAAAATTAGAAATGTACATGGTAAAACAGGTCTTGACAACGGCAACGATATGCATGGTGGAGTACAAACACACGAAGTAATTGCAGATGTGTTTTATCAGCAATTAATAACCCGTGTTGGCGCTAACGATTAACATATGAAGTAAATATACATATGTCACATAAAGAAGCATACAGATATTTTTGGATGGTTAAGGGACACTTTGAAACTTCAGAGTCAACAGTGTTATCATGTGCTGAACAGTATTTTATGCGTTGCTGGCGAGCAGGATGTGACGGAGCACCATTATCAGAATGGGAAGAAGGTTTCGAAGAAGCATATATAAAAAAATTTAATTTAAAATAAAATCAAACTATTTTACAACCCCTTGTTTTGCAAGGGTTTTTTCTTTACGAATCTGGTTGACAACCAAGACATCTTGCTGTATAATATAAGTATATTAACAATAAAGGAACGAACTAAATGGCATATGTATCACAAACAGATAAAAAAGAACTTGCTCCAGCTATTAAAGATGTATTGAAAAAATACAAAATGAAAGCTAGTATTAGTGTTAACAATCATTCAACACTAGCAGTTAACATCAAAGAAGGTGCAATTGACTTTAGTGATAACTTCTCACATGGCGATGGCTATATTCAAGTTAACGAATATTGGATTGATGATCATTATGCAGGTGTTAAGCGTGATTTCTTTAACGAACTACTAGCGGCAATGAAAGGCCCAAAGTATTTTAACGATGATGATGCAATGACTGATTACTTTAGTCGTTCACACTATACTAGCATTAATGTTGGTAAATGGAATAAACCTTACAATTACACAGGAGCATAATATGAAAAAGTTTATAATCTTAGCAAGTTTAATCTTATCAACAAGCTCAGCATTTGCACATGGCGGTGGACTTAATAGTCAAGGATGTCATAACAAAACAAGTGATGGGACATATCATTGTCATCGATCACAGAATGATACAAACAGCCAATCACAAAGTAAAACAAATAGCACAAAAGAAGGACATACATATTGTGTAATACCAAATAATAGAAATTATAATTTTCATTATAGCGTAACTGAAACTGGATTTTTTATGATAGATAAGTTTGGTGTTAGTTCTTGGGTTCCATTAACTGGTAAAAATAATGTTGGATCTTACATCAAAAAAAATACATCAACTGTATTAGAAATTGTAAATGATAAGAAAAAACGTAAAATGATTTTCAACAAACGAACCAAACAAGTTTTTGTAGAGTGGGTTACCTTTTGGGGCGTGAATATGGATACATATGGGAATTGTTCAAAATGAAAAATAAAGATAAACTATTCCTAGAAGCCTGTTTTTATATTAAGATGGGCGTTCTAGTTGATGTAGAAGATGCAAGTTGGATGGCTGACTCAGTATGCATTGGCGACTTCCGTGACTTAGGTTGGAGCAAAAGAGTAGCAACACGTGATAGTTTGTATTACGAATGGAATGGCCCAGGCTCAATTAGAGTTAGCGGCCGTATAATTAACCCAGGCGAATCCACAGAAGAAACTGAAATGGACTGGTCATAAAAGGAGAATAGTATGTCAGATGCAGAAGGATATGGAATATTAATTGGATTTATATGGTTTGTGGGGTTAACAATTGCCCACATTGTATATAGATTTCTACCACTAGGACGAGGATACAAAGATAAACAAATCCCATATGAACTAGTAGTTAAACGCAACAAGCTTCGCGGTATGTTAACATATGGATACATATTGTGGCCAGCACTTCCAATATTGTTTAGTAGCACGTTTTGGGGCATGGGATTGTTTTTAACATTTATATTTGGAGCATTTGGATCAGTTAGATACTTTGGATCAGTTAGTAAAAAGACCTGGGATTACCAAGAATGGACTAGAATTAATGATCCAGAACTGTATGAACAGTGGGCCAGAGAAGCAAGAGCAGAAGCAAGACGAGATGCAGCAAAACGAACTGCCAGAGGTGCAGGAGCATTTGCAGCCGGTTACATAGCAGGTAAAAATACAGAACTATAAAGGAGATATATGAAAAACTTAATGATAGGATTTTTAATAACAGCGGTAATAATTTTAGTATTCATTTTAAGCATAGAATCAGGTAGAATGGAACAAGCAATGCAGGATTTAGAAGCACACAAACTAGCAATGGTCTATGCAAATAACGCCATTCATACGTTTGCAGATCCTGTTTTTTCTTCAAAATAATTCAAATAAAAGGTTGACAACCAAGACATCTTACTGTATACTATAAGTATAGTTAATAAAAAAAGGAAACCAAAAATGTTTAGAATCCCTAGTTTTTACCAAGACAATCCAACTTTTGAAGATGCATGGAAAACAATCGCTTTTTGCGGTGATGATGATGCATTAGCAGGTATGGAATTTATGAACCGTAAATGGGAAGAGCATTGTTCATCAGAAGATGATGATGATACATTTTTTGAGAATTGGTCGTATGAAGCAAATGCTTATAACGTAGTGTTTGCAAACATGAATAAACTTTTTGGAGAAGCAGCATAATGGAAAATATAGTATCGTTACCAACACTTTTTAAACGTGACACAAAAGGTAAAGTTCGTGAATGGACAGTGCAATACAGTTTAGATGATGAAGCTGGCACACGAACTATTAGTGGACTAGTCGACGGTCAAAAAGTAACCAGCAATTGGAATATCAGTATTGCTAAAAACGTTGGACGTGCTAATGCTACTACTTCTCAAACACAAGCCAAAAGCGAAGCAGAATCACTTTGGGCTATCAACGAAGAAAAAGAATACTTTGCAGACGTAAGCAAGATTGATACGTATGAAAAGTTTAAGCCAATGCTTGCACATGATTACACTAAGCGTCCACAAGACTCAGGCTACAGTCAACCTAAACTAGATGGTATTCGTTGTGTTGCAGATGCTAACGGACTATGGACACGCAGCGGTAAAGCTATTACAAGTTGTCCACATATTTGGGAGGCTATTGAACCTTTTATCAAAGCACACCCAGGTATTGTTGTAGACGGCGAACTTTACAATCATGAACTAAAAGCAGACTTTAACAAAATTACAAGTCTTGTTCGTAAAGCAAAAAGCACGCCAGCAGACATTGAAGAGTCTGCAAAACTTGTGCAATATCATGTTTACGATTGCTATATTAAAGACGCAGTATTTACAGAACGTAATGCACTACTAAAGGCTCTTGGAGCAGTAGCAAGCGGTTACATACAGTATGTTGAAACTCGTTATTGTGCTACACAAGAAGATTTAGATGCATTGTATAGCGAATACACAGAACAAGGTTACGAAGGTCAAATGGTGCGTAACGATACACCATATGAATGTAAGCGTAGCAAAAACCTATTAAAGCGTAAAGAATTTATTACAGAAGAATTTTCAGTAGTAGATGTAATTGAAGGCAGTGGTGCATGGGCCGGATATGCAAAGCGTTTTATACTCTCACTTCCAGACGGACGTGAATTTGGATCAGGTGTGCGTGGCAACCAAGCACAGTTGAAAGCACTACTAGAATCTACAGAAAAGCCTACTTGGGTTACATGTAGATACTTTGAGCTTACACCAGATGGCGTTCCACGTTTTCCAGTTGTCATTGATTATGGCACAGGCAAACGTGATGATTAATGCTTGACAACGTTCGAACTTTCAAGTATAATAAAAACATAATTAACAAGGATTATTATCTATGACAATAGGCAAGGTAGGTTTTGCGTGTAAGTATTTGTATCACGACCAAACTAAGAAAAAGAAATTGCTAGAAGAAATTCAGCGTCCACTTACAGAAAAATCTACAACTATTCGTTGGCTTAATAACCAAACACGTGATGTAGCTGAACAACGTTTGTATGACATTATGGTACACAACACACAAGCAGTTTACAACCTCGTTGAATTTGTAGGTAACTTGCCCGAACATCAGCGTATGGTTAGACTAGGTAGCAATCAACTTCCTGCCGCAACACATCCAGACTGGAAATACTTTTGGCAACTGCCCGAGATACGTGACTACGCTGCTAAATATTATGGCAGAGCAGGTGAGCTTGCACGTGAACTAGGTGTGCGGGTTAGTATGCATCCAGGTCAGTTTGTGGTACTAGCAAGCGACACACCAGAAATTGTAGAACGCAGTATAGAGGAGTTCGAGTATCATGCGGATATCATCAGGTGGATGGGTTATGGTAAAGAGTGGCAAGACTTCAAGTGTAACGTCCACATCTCAGGTAGACAAGGTCCAGCCGGTATCAAAGCCGCACTTAAACGACTGTCTCCAGAAGCACGAAACTGTATTACTATTGAAAACGACGAAAACAAGTGGGGTATCGATTCTAGCTTAGAACTAGAAAAAGATGTTGCACTAGTACTAGACATACATCACCATTGGTGTCATAGTGCAGGTGAATACATTAGCCCTAACGATGATAGAGTTAAGCGTGTTATTGATAGCTGGCGTGGTGTAAGACCTGCTATGCATTATAGTGTATCACGTGAAGATATACTTGTAGGCCATAGTGCTACAGAACTACCCGACTTTGGATCCTTACTTGATCAGGGGTTTAAGAAAGCCAAATTGCGGGCACACAGCGACTTTATGTGGAACACTGCCGTTAACGAGTGGGCAAGTGGATTCCGTAAAGACTTTGATATTATGGTAGAGGCTAAGATGAAAAACTTAGCTAGTATACCTTTTGAGGAATCACATGACAAATGATATATGGTTAATAAGTGACACACATTTTAATCAAGCTACAATGCTTGAATTTACTGACTGGTCCGGTAAACAAACAAGACCAGGGTTCCGTGATGTGGAACACATGGATGACTTAATGATAGACAACTGGAACAGTGTTGTTAAGCCTGAAGATACAATATATCATTTAGGTGATTTAGTTGCTGGTCCTAATCCAGAAAAGTGGATGACATATAACTGGCATAGACTAAATGGTAATAAAAGATTAGTAGTTGGCAATCACGATGATATAGAATTCCTAAGTGTTGGTGGCTTCTTTGAAAAAATTGAATACTGGAAAGTGTTAATAGAGTTTGGTATTATATTATCACATGCACCATTGCATAGAGATGCATTAGTTCGTCCTAAAGCAGAACATGGTGAACGTGCAGTAGATAAAAAGAACATGGACTTATGGGCAGAAACAACAAACGTGCATGGACATGTTCATAGTAATCCTAGTCCAGAAGGACCTTATAAGTGTGTAAGTGTAGAACAAATAAATTACACACCTGTAAATGTCGAAGAAGTGAGAACTACATGAATCTTCCAACAGTAAAAGAACTAGCAGATATTGCTATGTCTGCAGAAGAAGGTGATCCATTTGATTGGGGGTCATTGCATATTAGTAAACAATCAGCATACGAAATGATGGCTAGTCATGCATTACAGTTGTATACCACACAAGGAAAAGACCGAGACATTATTTTGCTATCATCATTTACAAAGTTAGTAGTAGAAAATTTTATTTTAAATTTGAGACTAAAACAATATGAAAAATAATAAAAATAACAAATACTTTTTTAATTGGGCAAGTGGTACAGGTGGCGATTTCTTAATAGGAATGTTACACTTATTATATCCATTCCCACATATTAAAGACATAAAAGTAAATAATCATAACAAATGGGAACATAGCTTTGATGAACAATCAAATGAAGATAGACTAAGACCATTTGAAATTGATGACATGTCACAAATTCAGCAAGGACTAAATGATATGAATCCTGGTGAACTATTTCAATATCACCAATTCATATCAAACCCACTACAAATTCCAGCCGGAACAGCAGCAATTAATCTTACAACATCTGATATATATCAATTAAGTTTTGTAGCACATTTATATAACATAAAGGCTAGAACACCAGAAGGTATACACAACAATCAAATAATTAATCAGAGTACACAAATACCCGGCGCGGTTAATATTGACTATAAACAATTATACGAATGTGCTACAAATCAAACAGCATTTAATATTCTTAACATGTTTCAAAGAAGTGATGCATTTAGTCCTTCTGTTGTGGATTTATTAAAAGCATATCACAAACGTAATGTTGAATTACTAGATATAAACATAGCAAATGTACCTACAGGACCGAATATAAGCATTAATACATTCCAAGAATTGTGTAATTACTTCGAAGTATAGCCATTGGCATAAATACAAGTAATAAGAAATATGGAGTTACACAATGCGATTACACAATTTATTTGAATCGAGCATACCAGAATCATTAACAGAAGATATCATTGATATCGAACTTACTGAAGATTTTGCAATCGAAGGTAGAGTATTAGAATTTACTGAAGATGGTGGAGCAATCATCGAACTAGATGAACAAGCGTTAGAACTAGTTGACCTAGACGAAGAACAGCTTAATGAGTTTATCCCATTAATAATTGGTGGAGCTGCATTAGGTGTATCTGCATACGATGCTTACAAAAGTTACAAACAATTTAAATCAGGTGCTATTACTAAAGGCGAATTAGCTAAACGTGTAGGAACTGATGCAGCAATTGGACTAGCAACAGGCGGCGCTGCAAAATTACTAGGCAAGGGTTATAAAGCAGTTAAGAACGCATTTAAATCAAAGAAACAAGCTACTGTTCCAACTGGAAAGCCAGGAAGTGTACAAATTGATAAAGACGCAATGCCAGCAGCACCGGTACCAGCAAGTAAAGTTGCAGATAAAGTTACAGATCGAAAAGCAACAAAGAAAGCTGATGATAGGAAAAAAGCAGCAAAACGTGTACACCGCGCATCAAATAATAATAATGGGCTAGGCTCAAGTAATTATGATAATCCATTACAAAGAGCAATAGGAAAAATTTCTGCATTTGAAGATGAAGAATTAGTAGACGAAGCAGAATACCAAGGACGTAAAGTTAAACTAGGCAAACCTATGGCAGGTGATGTTAAGAAGTTTAAAGTATATGTTAAGAATCCAAAAGGTAACGTAGTTAAAGTTAACTTTGGACAAAAAGGCGTTAAGATCAAAAAGAACAATCCAGCAAGACGCAAGAGCTTTAGAGCAAGACACAACTGTAGTAATCCAGGTCCACGTCATAAGGCACGTTATTGGTCATGTCGTAAGTGGTAATCCTATGTTCATTAGGGAAATTACCGAAAACAAAGCAATAGAAATGAAAATTAGCGATTTGACTATCAGTGATGCTGGTATGGCAATCGCACAATCAGTAGGTGGCGGAAGTAGAACAGATGCTCCGTTGGCAGTTACAAAACTTCCATCAGGCCATGTATATCTTGTAAATGGGTATCATAGATTAGTAGATGCTATGCAGGCTGGCAAAGATACTGTATCGGTAGAATATGTTCCATATGAAAAAGTAGAAATACTTTGGAAACAAGAACGTGAACAAGATATCAAATACGGTAAACAGTTTACCGAAAACTTTGCAGACGGTAAAGTAAAAGGCAAAAGCAGACCAGGGCGTGTAAAGAAGTCAGGTGCTAGTTGTAACGGCAGCGTAACAGAACTCAGAGCAAAAGCAAAAAAAGCCAGCGGTGAGAAAGCAAAAATGTATCACTGGTGCGCCAACATGAAATCAGGCAAAAAGAAATGAATGTAAGCAAAGAAAGTATTTGGCACTTTACTTGTGATCACTGCATGGGTTTTTGGAGTGTTGCTACAATGGACGAATGGCAACCAAAAGATTTATACTGTACTCATTGTGGTAAACAAAATACAAACGAATGGTGTTCATGTGGACACAAAGTTATAGAGTGTGACTGTAAAGCTGGCTGCAAGTGCGGATGTCGCAAGCAGTTCTTAAATGCATAGACCTACAGTTTGGCTCCCACATATTCCTAGAACAGCAGGTCAGAGTAGACATGAAATGCTTATGCATCTTCCTGAATACAAAAAATTTGATCACAAACGAAACTCTGGCATTCCATTAAAAAATAATATAGTAATGGGACATATGTCTGTACTTGAATCACCAGACTGGATTAAAATATTATTTGTTAGAGATCCAGTAGAACGGTTCTGGAGTTCATTTTATTACACTCAAAAACGTCATCCTTCTATTACGTTAGCAGAGTATATTAAAGGTACTAATATACCTTTACGTGGATATGTTCATTTTACTACAACACTTGATTGGTTAAAATGGCAACAACAAGAAGGAAAATGTAACTGGCAATTAGATCCATATAAATGGGATTACATTTTTACTATACATGAAATGGATAAATTTGTAAAGGTTATGAATAAAATTGGATATAACGTTAATCCACCGATTCAAATTAATGGTAATAATGTAGATTATTCAAAACTAGACACTCCTGACATAGAAAAGATAAATACTGAGTATAAGTACTACACAGATTTAGGAATAACATTATGACAGGCGATGAAATTTATAGATTAAAATATCTAGCAGGCATTACTGATAAACAAGGTGATGTTATAAAACCCACAGATGAATCAAACTTGAGCATCAATGGTAGTAAAAAAGGTGCATATATGCGTAAGCATAATGTTCAACCTGGCACAGATGAATGGTTTAAATTGTGGTTTAGTAGGCCAAAATTAACAGGCGAGAACCCAACTCCACATGGGGAAGATTAATAATGTTAATCAACGAAGTTATAACTCTAAAGGAAGAAACGTTAGATATTAATTCTATAGTAACTCCTGCTATTAAATATTTAGATAAAGTATTTAAAGATAATAACTTTGAAATCCGCATAGTTGGCGGAGCAGTGCGTGACATTGCACTAAACAAATCACCTAAGGATATTGACTTTGCCTCAGATGCAACACCAGATGAAATGATTGCTATGTTTGATAAAGAAGCAATCAAATACATTCCTACAGGTTTACAGCACGGAACAATTACCGCAGTTGTAAACGGAGAAGATTTTGAAATCACAACACTAAGAGCAGACAAAGAAACAGACGGCAGACATGCTGAAGTTGAGTTTGTTAAGAGTTGGGAAGAAGATGCTAAACGCAGAGACTTAACATACAATGCTATGAGCATGGATATCAATGGCGAGCTATACGATTACCACAATGGTATGGATGATCTACAAAACAAAGTAAGTAAATTTGTAGGTGATCCAGAACAAAGAATTACAGAAGATTATTTACGTATACTACGTTACTTCCGTTTCCAAGGTAGACTATCAACACCTACTTGGGATAAAGATACATTACAAGCAATTAAAAAACATGCTAAAGGACTATCTGGCGTAAGCGCCGAGAGAATATGGGCAGAAATGGGTAAAGCACTTTCAGGACAAAATGTTGCAAGTTTAGTATCTACAATGTACAAAACAGGTGTAGCACAAGTAATAGGATTAAATGTAAGTAATTTAAGTGTAATAAAAGATGGTGGCAATCCAATTATAGCATTAGCACAATTAGATAACAGTGTAGATATTGCAAAGCGTTGGAAAATGAAAAACACAGAAGCAGAGTTATTGGGCTTTTTAGTTAAGCACAAAAACGATCCACTTGATCAAAAGAAAGTGGAAGATATGATTGCTGATGGTGTTAAGCGTGAGCTTATTACAGCACTAGCATCAATGCAAAACAAAAACGTAAACATAGATGCAAAAGTTCCAGACTTTCCTGTTAGTGGAGCAGACTTAATTGCTACAGGCATGAAGCCAGGACCAGACTTAGGTAAGAAACTTGCACAACTAAAGCAACAATGGAAAGCTGGTAATTTTAAAGCCAGTAAGGAAGATTTGCTAAATACTAGTAAGGAGTAACACAATGAGAATTACCGAAGTAGACAACCCAGTAACACAGGCTGATATCGATCAGTTAGAAGTGTTTGCTGACCGTTTGTTTGCTAAAGTAGGCATTGATGTAGAATTTACTCGACACTTTTTAGACAGAGTTAATGACGAACGTAATGTAAAACAAATTACAATGTCAGAACTAACACGTCTATTTAAACAAGAATACAAACGTTGGGGCAAGCCAATTGCACAACTAGGCCCAGATGCTGAAGCAGTAATGAAAGATATGGCGACAAATATTAACTTGCCATTTGCACTACGTTGGGATAAAGAAAACAATGAATTAGACCTTATTGCTAAAACAGTAATGCGTAAAGCAAACTTTACAACCTCTAATCAAGAGTTTGCAGTAGAAGATGGATACAGGTCTATGTTTAGACCAAATGCATATGAGGTAGCTGCAGAAAGACTACACAGCGTATTACAGCGTAAAGAAAAAGAAAATAACGCAGAAGGTAAACCATTTAGACATGCACTAGGTTGGTATGCATCAAAGATTGCTAGTGGGTTTAGAAACATTGATACTAGAGAATTAATATCATACTATCAACAGAATTTTGATGCAGTATTAAGTGAAAATTACATTGCAGAAGAAGCCGCATTTAAACTTGAGTACGATCAATTAAAAATAAAAATACCTGCAAACGATAATGCTAAACCAATCAAGGGCGAAGTTATTGATCTAAATGCTCGTAGAACAGCGGCAAAAGAAGCACTCAGCAAAATGTCTGAAGCAGACAGAAAAGCCGCAAACGATTTTATTAAAAAGAACAAGACTCTACTACAAAGACTATCAGCAGTAGGAGCCAGATCAGCAGCTAGACATGGAATAGCAACAGTATCAAGTGCAGTAACAGGACCTGCAGCACCAGTAGTAGCAACAGTATTAAACGTTACATTGCTAGGTTGGGATTTAGTTGATGCAGGTGTAGCGGTATGGCAGTGGGCAAGATCGAGCAATAGTAAAGACATTGGACAAGGAAATGCAAACAGAGAATTTGGCAATAAGTTTGCTTTAGAAATTCCAGCATATCCTACAAGATGGCCAATGGATCGAACAGGCACAGTATTAAAAAGAAAACAATCAGAATGGATGAAAGAATTTGGTAATACACATTTACGTAATGGCAAACTTAATCCATCTGCAGGTTATCAAGATGCAATATTAAGAATTGCACAAGCAAAGGTTAATGCAAAAAATAGAGCAAGTGATAACGAGCTTATTAAAAAAGCAAACGACAAGCCACCTGTTATTAACTTTAGAGAAATCCCACCATTGGAAGTGCCAAAACTTAGACCAGGCAAAATTATAACTAGGCCTTCAAAAGACCGAGAAATAGATATTGAGATTCCAAAAAGAGTTAAGGAACCTAAAAAGGGTGATATATTTACAGAACCAAAATTACCTATAGACCCGACTCCAAAAGGTCCTAAGGTTATAACTAAATCACCAACTCAACCAAAAAGAACCGACAAGGATCCGGATAATCCAGAGGTGCCGGACAGCAAACCTTCTGATCAGCCAGAAATTGAAATTCCACAGCCGCTTAACGCACCTCCATTGGATATACCATTTATACCACCAGTTGATGTTACAAAAGGATTGGATCCTGAAATAGCATTTCAAGACACTCCAAAACCTCCAGTTGCTAGTACCGGCGGAGACGGGAAGAAGCCACCAGCTAACAATAAGAACAATAACAAACAAAAGAAACGCAAACAGAAAAAAGATTGGGGTTCTGGAAGTGATAGTGAATATACTGATCCACTACAACGTTGGCAACGTAAATATGGAATGTGGGATCAGTAATGAAAATAAAAGACATATTAAAGTTACCTAGTATTGAAATCGGAGATGAGATATTAGTAGGCAAATTTAAAAACCGTAAAGCAGTAGTTACAGGGTTTGCAACAGATGAGAATAATCAGCCTGTGTTAAAAACAACCAAAGGTGATCAAAAACTATTTAAACCTAGAATAGTAAAGTTAATGAACAAGGATAAGTAAAATGAAAATAGATGAAATTAATTGTTGGGATGGTTATAAGAAAAAAGGAACCAAAGCCGGCACAGGTAAAAACAAAGGCAAGCGTGTAAACAATTGCGTTAAAGAAGACGCAGGACAAATAGCAGATGTTGCCGCTATGGCAGCAATAGCTGGAATGGCTTATCCTCTAATGTTAGCAATGATTAAAGGTGCTTTTAAAACAGGCAGAGGTCTTTTAAAACTTCAAAAAATTGCACAAGAAGCAGGAGTTAAACTTGCTGATAAATTAGTGCCAACTGAACCACTAGAAGAAGATTGGTTTGATATATACAAACAATACACAAGTATAGACGACAAGGCTCAAAGTGATTTAAAAGATATACACACAAATTTTGGTCATGACAATTTTGATCCAAATGATGAAGATGCAGTGAAACGTTTTATTGACGCACAATCACCAGAATATTTAGATTGGTATGCTAAAAATTACGGCAGTAAGATGGACAATTTTAGTCAAACTGCAGCCGAGGTTGGATATGATTGGAACGCCGGTGGAATGAGAGACCAAATGATATCACGTGGTATTGATAGAAATGAAATTGGCAAGTTATACGACCTTAGAGATATGGTTAAAACAGATTACCCAGATGCATACGAGCTTATTAAACAAGGCAAGGGTAAAGAAGCATGGGAATTGTTAAAGACTAAGTAATGAAAATATATGACATCATAAATGAGAATAGTAACAGATCTGATATAATTAGAAAAACAGCAGCTGATCTAAATATACCATTTGCGATAGCTATGGAACTTTTTAATAAAGAAAGTAAGACAGGGCAGTTTGACAAGAATGGTGATACTGTAGTTGGTGACAATAATCGTACAAATAAAGCATTTGGAATGGGGCAGGTTAGATTACCTGCATTAAAAGATGTTAATAGATTATATGGAACAAACTATTCTTTAGCCGATATAAAAAATGATGCAAATATAAATGCCAAGGTAGGATTATTATATTTTAAAGCGCAAGGTGATCATTATGGTGCAAACGATTATATAGAACAACTTAGAGGATATAACGGCGGCCCTAACGCAATTAAAGGTGATGTGGAAGCAGCAAACAGTTATGCAAATGATATTTTTGATAAAGCCGTGCTTAACTACGAAGGACCAGATGCGTTAGAGAATTTCTATTCTAAAACATTAACAAATGAGGATGGCGTAATAGTTCCAGGTGTTAACACTACAGTAGATGTTAAGCCAGGCGAAACTGAACGTCAAGCTGCAAAGTTTGGCAACGGTAAAATTAAACCACTAATGCCTAAACGAGGCAAGTCACAATCAATCAATACATTGTATAATATGGGCTTGGCCGAAAAAACTTCCAAGTAAGGATAAAAAATGTCAACTCCGAGTGACAAAATAGTAAACAGATATAACAAATCGTTCTGTATTAAACCTTTCACTGAAATATCAAATTCAGCAATTGGTGAAAGAATGTTATGCTGTCGCAGTGAACCTGTTGGAATAAAAATCAAAAACCCAGATATCACCGAAGACTTTTTTAATAATCCAGCTATGCATGAGATTAGAAGAAAAATGCTTGCTGGTGAAGAAGTAAAAGAATGTTGGATATGCAAAGAAACAGAGATGGCATCTGGTAAATCACATAGAACATTTGTAATGCAAGACTTTAAGCAAGCTGAAGTTGATGAAATATTTAACACTGGTAAAGTAGAATTAAGATCTTTAGACATACGTTTTGGGACTAAATGTAACCTAGCATGTGTAATGTGTGGCCCAGGAAGTAGTAGTTTAATTGCAAAAGAAGAAGCCGAAGAAGAATATCAACTAGTTGACTTAAATGACTTTTCATTAGATCAAATTAAAAAACATTCCAACGGTATTGTACTATTCAAAACAACAGGTGGCGAACCTATGTTGTTGCCAGCGTATAAGAAAACACTTGAGTTTTTTGTAGAGAAAGACCTTGCAAAGAATATAGAGTTTACAACTATTACAAACGGCACAGTTGATTACAGTGACTTAATGCCGTTAATGAATGAATTTAAGTTTTTTAAAATTAGTCATAGTATAGATGCTGCAGACGAGTCATATAATTATGTTAGATGGCCTGGAACAATGTCACGCATAGAGCGTATACATAAACGTATTGTAGAAAACTCTAAGCAGTATAAAAATATAAAACTTGAGTTTGGCGCTACTATACATGTACTGAATGTACATCAAGTCGTAAAAATTTCCAGGTACTTAGAAACACTTGGTATGCACAATGCTTATAACATAGACATGGTACATGATCCTGATTATATGCAACCAGGATTAGTTAATAAACAGGTACTTGACGAGTTAGAAGCAGACGCTATTGAATGGCAGAAAGAAAAACCTGGAGAATATAGGCAAGAAATACTTGACTTTGTTGCAACATTAAGGTATAATTATAATAAAATAAATAGTAATAAGGAACACAAACAAGAGTTACTTGATACGCTAGAAGTTAAAACAATATTTTGGAAAGCGAAAAGGAAACTAGATGTTCGTGATTATATTCCATATTATGAGGCAATGCAAACTAAATGCAAATAGTATTAAAAAGATTAACCACACCAGATTTATACAAATTAACAAGTATACTCGATGAAGAAACAGCTAAACTGGCAAACATAGATTGGCCATTCACTAGAAGTGCTGCATTACAATTTATTAATGATTTTAATACTTGGGGTGTATGGGTTAATCACGGAACCTTAGTTGGAGCAGTAGAAGTAAAAGATACGTTAGAAACTGCATACTTTATTAAAAAAGGGTGGCGCAGTAATGGAGTAGGTACACGTGCAATTGAATTATGTATAGAAGAATTTGGTGAACAACAATTATGGTGCATTGTTGATCCTAACAATAAAGCCAGTTTAAGAGCTGCGGAAAAAGGTGGATTAAGAGTAAAATTTATCAATCCAGAGAAAAAAAGTCTAATCACTGTCGTAAAATAGTTACAAAGAGAGAATAGTATGTCTAACAAGAAGATTACTCGTGAAGATCTAATAGCCACTGAAGGTCCTATGAACAATGTAGCAAGTGATGATGCAATGGTTTATGCTAATGCTGATTCAACTAGACCGTTAGATAATAAGAGAAAACGTGTTGTTGTAGCTAAAAAACAAAAAATAAAGAAAAGCAGTAAGAAAACAGACCGTAGAATTACTAAAAGTTTAATTAGGAATGTGGATAACCTTCCAAAAGATTGACAAAAGAAATCAAATAGATAAATACTAGTATGAAAATATATGACATCATAACAGAAGATGCTGATGCAGGTTCTACAATGGCAGGTAATGTTGCCAGTGTTTCTTTTCCATTGTTTGGAAAAAAGAAGATGATCAGGCGTGCTGTTGATCCAAAAGGATATTTAGGTGACGGTAAGATTAAAAAACAATCTACTGGATATAATACGGAGGTTAAGTTAAAATGAAGATTAACGAGATCCACGAATCAATACACCAAATGAATCCTGAGGAGCCAATGAATCCTGAAGTCTTAATACAGGGTTATGGTAGATTAAATTTAAAACAATTAGAAGATAAAGTCAGCAAAATGTTCGACGAACTTGCTGAAAGAGCCAGACGAGGCGATTGGGAAGGTGTGCAATACAACCTAAACAAAGGCCTAGTACAGGAATTTATTAAAACCATCAATGTAACATATGATGAGTTAGAACAAAAACGAAGACGCGGCGGTAAGAGCAGTCGTGGCATCAATAAGAGGTAACGACTATGAGCAATAAAATTGACAACACATTTAGCAAAGCGGCGATCGAATTAGCTAAATTAGAAAAAGCATTTGCTGAGAATAGCAAATTAGAAAAAGCAGTTATGGAATCAAATGGAGATGTTTCAGTTATAGCTGAAGTTAGATCTCACATAGCACAAGCAATTAAATCACTAACACCAACAACTATTACAGAAGGTGTACTAGATGCAGATGACGATGACGGGTTTATGGCTCGCAGTCAACTATACTTCCTAGCTAGAGATGCAATTAAATTGCATAGCGTTATAGATGATAGAGATGATTTAGAACCATGGGTTCAAAGTAAAATTGCTCAAGCTAGTAAAGACATGGATTCAGTTCGTCGTTACACTGAATACAATGCCATGAAAGCTGAAGTAGAACCAGAAATGCAGCCAGCGCCAGAAGTAGAATCACTAGAAGAAGATCCAATAGCTCGTAAAATGCAAGTAACAAATGCAGATAAAGTTGGTAATACACTAGCTTGGCAACGTTTCAGAGCAGGTGATCCTAGATATGAATACAAAGCACCAGTAAAAGAGTTTGCTGGAGCAGATGGTCCAGGTAAAGCAAGTATGCCACAGGGCATTGCACTAGCAGGTGATAGCATTTGGTTAAACAGAGACGGCATGCAATATGCAGATGATATTGTAACAATTACAGATTACAAAGTTGAAGAAACGGACGGCATGATTGAAGTATGGGTAGAACATACTGCTCCTTGGGAAATTTATACAGACTCAGGTTTTGCAAAAGGTATCAGCAAAATGCTAGGTATTGAAGTTGACTGGAGTGAGCAAGGTATGCAAGGCGAAGGTGTAGCACATTTAGAAGGCGACACTGATTTAGATGAAACTATTCGTGGTATTCAAAGTGCAGCTTCTAAACTAAATCAATCAGGTCAAGGCGTTAGAAACAAAACAGATAAAGAGCCTTCAGCAAATCCTAAAATTAAGACTAAAGTAGTTAGAGAAGAAACAAAGTTTGATGATAAAAATGAACACAGTGAACTTAAAACAGTAGCTAACGATATAATGAAATCTGCAATTACTAAAGCTAAGAAAAAAGCGGAGAAATAATTATGAGGGCTGATCAATTAAACGAATTTAACAAAGAAGATTACGAAGAAAACGAAGCGGTAAATCTTCATAGTGAAAATGCATTAGAGCTTGCTAAAGAATTTGGAACGCCAGAAGAAGTAGAAGCAATGCAAAGAATTATGGATCAGCATATGCGTAGAGGACACATTCTACCGCACGAAGTAGAAGAACGTAATGCATTATCATCAAAGTATTACAGCATGTTAGAGCATTCAGTTAACCCAACATTAAAATCAACATTAGAAGGCTACAAAGTTATGCCTCCAATGGATAGCAAGTATGTAGCACGTAAAGGACTTGAAGGTCCATTTACTACATTAAGCGGCAAGGTTGTTTATTACGATCCTAAAGAAGGAAAGTATTACGATCCAGACACAGACATTTATCTTTCATACGATGAATTCCAACAGTATGATAACGATTACAGTGGCATAGGTGATGAAGAAGCAGATGATTTTGTTAAAGATATTGAACCAAAAGAAACTGTAAAAGGCCCAAGAGGTCATTTAAGTTCTATTGTAGCTGACGATGTTAGTGAAATAAACAATAACATCAAAGAAGCAGGCGGATATTATACACAACCAGTATATGATATGATTGAACAGCATGGTTATGAAAAAGTAATGCACGAACTATTAACAAGTTTAGATGCAGATGTAATTCAAGACTTTATAAGCCGTGCAGATTTAGAAGAAGGCAAGTACGTTAGCGATGCACAACGCAAAGCGGTTCATGCCTCAAAAGCGGAGAAAAAATAATGGGTATATTAAGCGATATCGTAAATGAAGATAAGGTAGAGATGTGCCCAGAAGCATGTTGTGGAAAGCCTATAACAGAATGCAAATGTGGACCAGATTGCGAACACTGTGATTGTCATTCAAAAAATGCAATAAACGAAGGCACACAAGGTTGTGCTGATTGCGAATGGATTAAAGACGAAACAGACGGCGACATTACTACATGTGATGAGTGTGCAGCAGAAAAACGTGAAAAAACTAACGAATCAGAAAAGCGTTGGAAACAAACTAGTATGTCTCCACAAGAAGCAATAGCAAAATACGGCAAAGAAAACGTAAAAGTTAAAAAAGGTGCATTGCGTAATGGCGATGACATGGTAGAAGTATTTGTTGAAGGTTATAAGATCCGTGACAAAGATCGTGGATATGGCGTAGCAGATGCGACATATAAAACACGTAAAGCAGCCCAAGATGCGGCAACAATGAAAGCGGCTTCAAACGGCGGCGATTGGGAAGTCATTGAAGAAATGAATGATGATGCAGTAAAAAAAGCAATTATGTCAAGCGGTAAAGAACCACAGGATGCATTATATGATTTAATGAGTGTAGACGGACCATTAGGCGACTACGTAAGAAGATCATATGAAATTACAGCAGGCGAGAATGGCCTACACGGTGATGATGACCATGAAGAAATATTCGATAAAATGGTATATGACTTAGGATTAGATGAATCATATTCACCAGGTGATGAGTATGCTGATTCAGAAGGCATGGTAAGTAATTGCTGTGGTGCTCCTATGTATGATTATGATGATGGGCATGGTAGATGTAGCGATTGTCACGATATGGCAGCAGGTGAAACTGATGAAGAATACTACGAATCAGGAATAAGTAGATTAAAAGAACTATCTGGTATTGCAGAAGCTCCAACTGGAGCTATATCAGGTTTTGCTCCTCAGTATCGAAAGCCTAAAGATATCACAAACACAGATGATGCATTAATTCATAAAGGTAGCACCAGAGGTGTAAATGATCCATTTGATGCAAGTGGAACTGGACATGCAGACGGCCATGGCTGGACTCAAGCTGAATTAGATGCTGCTGACTCAGGATTTCAAAGTGCATTAGATGGACAGAACCAAATACAAATTAACAGATACTTAGCTGATTTACCTCTTGATATTGCAAAAAATATTTCTAAAAAATACAACTACGGCACAGTTACTGGTGATGATGGCAACCGATATAATCCATCATATGATGGTGAATATGATCACGTTAAAAACCCTAACTATGGCACAGATGCTATGGATCCAGAAACTATTGCTAAAATTAAAGATCCCGATTGGAGAAATACATACGATATGAAAGATCCTAAATTTAAAAACATTAGACCTACAGAAGCAACCAATGAAGCTGAAATACCAGAACCAGAATTTCAAATAATGAAAAAATCATTACTAAGAGCCAAATGGTATCTTGAGAATGAAGAAATGGATCCAGAAATGGTTTCATCAGAATTACGTGATGTTAACGATATGATTGATGCAGTTAACAGAGGTGAAAGTGAAGCACCATTTGATCTTGATACATCAGTTGAAGAAGAATATATGAGTTTATACAACCAATGTGTTGCTAAGTTAAGAGGTGCAGTTTCTAATATATATGGAGTAGATCATGACGTTTTGCCACTAGATGCAAAACCTAATCCAGAGTCACCATATAATTCAGGCCAAGTAGAAGAAAATATTTCACTTGAAGATGATTCTGAACTACAAAGAATTTTGTCTCTTGCTAATCACGGAATTAAAAAAGCTCCAATTGAAGAAAATTTTGTAGATGATATGCCTCATGGATTACTTGATGGTATGACATTTACAGATGGTAATCCAGATTATGATTATAGAGGCAATCCAATGAACTACGGTGAAGTTGATTGGCCGGAAATTAACGATAGGCACAAAGACGAAAATGGAAACGTAAGACCAGAAGCAACAATAAAACCAGAAGATTTTGCTGTTGATGATCTTCTTCCAGGTTAAAAAGTATTAAGGAATAATAAGATGAGATTACACCATTTATTTGAAGCACCAGCATCAATATCAGATGAAGAAAGATTTCAAACAAGATTAGCATATATTATGGATTATCTAAAAAATAATCCAAAAGATACTGCAAAGTTTGAAAAAATTATTAGGCAGAAAGCTAGAGAAAGTGATCCAGTAGATGATATGGAAGCTAGATTAGATCCTCGACAAACTTCACCAGAAACAGACCATGCTCCACTTTTAGATCGTTTTATCAAACTTATGGTAGACGCAGATGGTGACGCAGACGATATGACTAATTTTATCAATAATTACGGAAAAACAAATTATATTGATACAGCTAAACTAACAACACTAAACGAAATTGTTACTATTGAATCTTGGATAGATGGTGCTCCTAGTATAGGAGTAAGTGCAGAATTTATTAAAAGTTTATTTGGCAAATTATCACCAAAAGATAACTTCGGTGGACCAGGTGAAACTGCATTGGCATTATTATCTCCAAAGATTTCTAGACCAGAAGGTAATAAAGGTGATTTAGTTATTAATGGTGTTTACGTTGAAGTAAAAGGTGAATCATCAACAGGCGGTGGTAGATTAAAAAATTCACATGATAGTATTGGTACACCAAATGTAAAACCTATCTATGACAAAATATATGCATTACCTAACTGGCCTGAAGGTAAAGAATTACCTGATATGAAAAGAATTTCAGCAACGGTTACTGGAAGAAAATCAGCAAATAAATTTCCGTTAAGAGACGTAGTACAAGAGATAGATCAATTTGATAACAAACTAGCAGATGAATTTTTGAAGCAAATGTTAACTGGTGCATTTAATAAAGCCACTGGTAGTTACTCTAGTGTATTTAATGGATGGCGTAGTTTTGATTATGCACAAATGCATTATGCTGCAAGTAAAATGGCTTATCTAAATTATAAAGCAGAGTTAGAAGCTAAAACAGGCGGAGTAGAACACATACTGTTAATAAACTTCCCTAAAGGAATTTCTGTATTCTTTAATACAAATGACTTTGATGCAGCAAGAAAACTATTTAAATTAGGTCCTATAGATTGGGGAGATTCAATCTACGGTGCTGCAGTCCAACTAAGTTTATAATATGTGGGAAATAATTGAACGCATGGCAACCGAAAGGTTGTGGATTTACACAGCACTAGCAGGTAGTGTATTTGGCGCATTGTTTATTGGATATATGCGTGGCACAAGAATTAGTTTCTGGACATATAGCAAATGGTCCGCACTATTAACTTTCCTTACAACTCGTTGGGGCTGGACATGGTTACAGCAAGATCCAGAAGCATGGAAAAAACTAAACCCAGAACTTACTAATCGTATAGAAGATTTAGAAAAACGATTAGCATGGATAGAAAAAACAACAACTCGTAAAGTAAAATAAAATTGAAACAACTATATTTGGTATGCACTCGCAGCGCAATTACAGCTAGTGCATTAACTTACATAATCAACTCAAGCCCTGATTTTTATAATATGTCACATAATAATTTGTGGCTTGAAGAAAATAGTGAATGGTTTGGTAAAGCGCATATTATTAATGATTGGTGGAATGTTGCTGATGATATCAGAAAAGCATACGATCCAGATTTTAGAAACAATATAGAGTTATCAGAAGAGAAACTAATTACTGCATCCAATGCATGGCAAAAGTTTTCTAGTTCGAAACATCTATGTTTGTTTACACATGCACGTAATACAGCAGACATAATGGCATATGCAAAAAAGAATAATTTACCCGTAAAGGTTATTACAACAACAATGGGTAACAATTCGCATCACTTTATTAATGCATTTTTACGCAGAGAATATAACGAATATATGAATTCGTTTGATGAGCAATTTGAAATATGGAAATACATATATTACCAGCTTAGTAAACAAGACGAAGTATGGCAAGAATCATATGACTATTGTTTTCAAATGTCTGATTGGCTACACAAGCCAAGTAGTTTGTACACTACATTAAACGTACAAAATTGTTCGGATATTAATATATGGACACAACAGTATCTAAAATGGAACGACAGTGATGATATAGTAAACCCACAAAACTGCTCGTTAAAAAAAGATATAGCAAGAAGTATGGAATTACTTACTTGGCTATACAATACTAATACTTCACCACAACAATCAGGCTCAGAAAAGATAAAGTTTGCAATTTTACTTTACCAGAACTACCATAAAAATTACACAAACGATCCTATTACACTTGTAAATGATGTTCAAAAAAAGCTCGGTATTGACTTGACAAATAACGTATAATACGTTATTATAGTTGTAGTTAAGCATTAATTATAAACCGGAGATCTTAAATGACAACATTTTCTGAAGCAGACGTAAACAAACTAAAGCACCTTATTAAAGAAGGTATTCAAGTAACACAAGAAGTAGAAACACTTCGAGAAGGACTTCGCGATACTGTAAAAGCAATCGCAGAAGAAATGGATATTAAACCATCAGTTCTTAATAAAGCAGTACGTATTGCTTATAAAGTTGAATTCGCTAAAACACGTGATGAATTTGATGAACTAGAAACAATCTTATCAACAGTAGGCCGTGATCAATAAATGGCATATGTCGACGGGTATTTTGACAGACAACGTGACGTACTACGAGTAGTAGAACGCAACAACGGCATTCGAGAGTTTAAAGAGTTTCCAGCTAGGTATCAATTCTATTATCCAGATCCACGAGGTAAGTTCACAAGTATATTTGGTGATAGCTTAGAACGTGTTGTATGTAATACAAGCAAAAAGTTTAATACTGAGAAAAAGATTCATGGACATAAAAAGTTGTTTGAGAGTGATCTCAATCCACTATTCCGTTGTTTCTCAGAAAACTATGATGCAACTGACACACCAGAACTGCAAACAGCGTTCTTTGATATTGAGACTGACTTTAATCAAGAGAAAGGATTTGCTCCACCAGAGGATCCTTTTAATTCAATAACAGCAATTAGTTTACATTTAAGTTGGCTTAAACGTACAATATGTCTTGCTATTAAACCTGATACATTAACTAAAGAACAAGCGCAAGCAATATGCGATAAGTTTGAGGATACAGTATTGTTTGATACCGAAGCAGGCATGCTTGAGTCGTTTCTTGATCTCATCGATGATGCAGATATTTTAACTGGTTGGAACAGCGAAGGCTTTGATATTCCATACACTGTTAATCGTGTAGCAAGAGTATTGAGCAAAAGTCACACACGCAAATTTTGTTTGTGGGAGCAGTATCCAAAGAAGCGTACATTTGAAAGATTTGGTGCAGAAAACGAAACGTTTGATTTGCTAGGCAGAGTACACTTAGACTACATGCAACTATATCGTAAGTACACATATCACGAAATGCACAGTTATAGTTTAGATGCTATTGGTGAATATGAACTTGCAGAACGTAAAGTAGAATACGAAGGTACGTTAGATCAATTATATAACAATGACTTTGAAACATTTATTGCATACTCAAGACAAGACGTTGACTTGTTGGTAAGACTGGATGACAAGCTACAGTTTATTGACTTAGCTAATGTGCTAGCACATGGTAACACAGTTTTACTACAAACAACAATGGGTGCGGTTGCACAAACAGACCAAGCTATTGTTAATGAAGCACATCAACAAGGTTTTATTGTTCCTGATAAAAAGTTTGATAAAGATACTACACAAGCCGCTGGTGCTTATGTTGCAGATCCTAAACGTGGAATGCACAAGTGGATCGGCAGTATGGATTTAAACTCACTGTATCCTAGTATTATTCGTAGTTGTAATATGAGTACAGAAACTATTGTTGGTCAAGTGCGTCATACATTTACACGTGAATTGCTAGACAAGGCAAAAACAATTCCAGAAGCATGGGAGGGTCGTTTTGCAACTCCCGAGTATGAACTTGTTATGGACAAAGATACAACAGAGCTCATGCATATTGACTTTGAAAACGGCGAAGCATTTGAAGCCACTGGTGCTGAAATATATGAAATTATATTTAACAGTGGACAACCTTGGATTATTAGTGCTAATGGTACAATCTTTACATATGAGAAAAAAGGTATTATTCCTGGATTACTAGAACGTTGGTATGCAGAACGTAAAATACTACAAAAGAATGCAGTTGATGCACGTGAAGAAGGTGGTGATAAGTTTGCATATTGGGATAAGCGACAGTTAGTTAAAAAGATTAACTTGAACAGTTTGTATGGTGCGTTACTTAATCCAGGCAGTAGGTTCTTTGATAGTAGACTAGGACAAAGTACAACATTAACAGGGCGTAGTATTGCACGACATATGGCTGCAAAATGTAATGAAATTATGGCAGGTGAATATAATCACGTAGGCAAAAGCATTGTTTATGGTGATACTGACTCTACATACTTTAGTGCATATCCTATTCTCAAGCCTGAGATTGACAAAGGTGAAATACAATGGGATAAAGATACTATTACAAGTTACTATGAAGCAGTGTGTGAAGAAGTCAACAAAACATTTCCTAACTATATGAATAAAGCGTTCCATACTACAGTAGAGTTGGGTGCAATTATTGCCGCTGGTAGAGAGATATCAGCACAGTCAGGTATCTTTATTACTAAGAAACGTTATGCAGCACTGGTATATGACAACGAAGGCAAGCGTGAAGACACAGATGGTAAGCCAGGCAAAGTAAAAGCAATGGGCTTGGACTTGAAGCGTAGTGATACGCCAGCATTTATGCAAGAGTTCCTTAAAGAATTGTTAATGACTACACTAACAGACGGCACCGAAGAAGATGTTATTCAACGTATTATTGAATTCCGTAAAGAATTCCGTGATATGGATAGTTGGAAAAAAGGCACACCAAAGCGTGTTAATAATTTAACAAAATTCCGTGGTATTGTTAACAAATATGATAAGTCAAAGAATAATGCTATTAGAGATGGACGTAGTGCTAACGACATTAAAAAGCCTGCACTACCAGGACACGTTAGAGCCGCATTAAATTGGAATACGTTACGTGATATTAATAGCGACAAGTACAGCATTGAAATTACAGATGGAATGAAAACTGTTGTATGTAAGCTAAAAGATAATCCACTAGGCTATACAAGTGTTGGGTATCCTACAGATGAAACACGTTTACCTCAATGGTTTACTGAATTACCATTTGATGATGATCTTATGGAGCATACTATTATTACTAAGAAATTAGAAAACTTATTAGGTGTTTTAAAGTGGGATTTAGATGCAGGTGCAGCCCGTAATACATTTGCTGACCTATTTGATTTTTAATAAATACTAGTATGGAAATTATCGGCATAACAACAACTATTGTATTAGCATCGATCATATGGTTCTTTGTACTATTATCGATATGTAAAGCAATGAATATCAAAAAAGACGCACCGATAGGCAAAATTATGTGCTGTTTAGTCATAATGGGCCCAATTGGATGGAGTATTATACTCGTAATAATTGCGTATGATCTTGTAGATAAGCTATTTACAAGTAAAAAATAATCAAAAAACTTACAAGTCATTGATTTCCCAAGATTCTTTTCTTGGGTTTTCGCTTGACAACCAAGAACTCTTAGTGTATAATATTAGTATAAGTTAAACAAAAGAGGTAGTAAATATGACTGTAGTGGTTAACATTAAAGGCGGAAGCAAAACACAAAAGAAACATACGCAAACAATGGTAGAGTTTTGTGTTAATATGCTTATGCCTAGAATGAAAACACTAGAAATTAATGTTCATATTAAAGACTTCAAAGAAGATGATTCTTATGGATACGCTATTGCAACAAATGAGGCATGTGATGTTCGTCCTAGAGAGTTTGATGTTGATATAAATAAACACACTAGGTTACGTAGACTACTTGAAACAGTAGCACACGAAATGGTGCATGTAAAACAGTTTGCACGTGGTGAATTATACCAGAGTTCAATGACAGCAAAGCATCGTTGGCAGGGTAAATGGCAACGTGGTGAAAAACATTATTATGATTTACCTTGGGAGATTGAGGCTCACGGTAGAGAAATTGGTCTATTTGTAAGATGGGCAGAAGAGTATGGACATGCACACAAAGCATGGACACAAGAAGATTAACTTTAATAAGAGCAGGAAATACTATGATTAAGATTATAACTTCATTGGTACTAATATTCGGACTTGTATCAACAACTAAAGCAGATAGTCAAACATTTGCGTTTGATCAAAAAGACTTCCCAGAAGTGCATTGTTTAGCACTTAATATCTATTACGAAGCACGTGGTAGTAACTTTGCAGACCAAGTAGGTGTAGCAGATGTCGTATTAAATCGTGTAAACGACAGACGTTATCCAGACTCAGTATGTGGTGTTGTTCAGCAAGGTAAGAAAAAGCCTAGTTGGAAAGATCAAAGTGTTATGGTTATGGTTCGTAACATGTGTCAGTTCAGCTGGTATTGTGATGGAAAGGCTGATAATCCACACCAAGGTGATGCATGGGTTAATGCACAAACAGTAGCATGGCGAATTATGCAGTTTGGTGAGTTCCGTGGTATAAGCGAAGGCGCAACACATTATCATGCAACATATGTAGATCCTAATTGGGCAGGATCATTGCAAATGGTAGGAACAATAGGCAAGCATATCTTCTACAGGTGGAATTAATGAATTACAAAGACTTTAAAGAACCACAATATCTAAAGAGTAAATTCTTCAAAGAGTTTACACTAGGAGTAGATGAACCTGGTCGCTATAATTGGATAGAAAAAGGCGAGAAAGACTTGGGATGTGCTTTAGGATATACTGAAACTTGTGTAGAATATTTTATCAACAGTTGGCGTTATAGAGGACAACTAGTTCCAGAAGAAGGTGCAGATGCAGCATTTGGTTGCAGTTTTACATTTGGATATGGAGTTAATGTTAGTTGGCCAGCACTAATGGGTGTTGTAAATTGTGGACAAAGCGGTGTAAGTAATGATGCAATTGCTAGACTAGCAATCACATATGGTAAAACATTTAAGCCTAAAAATATATATGTAATGTGGACGTTCAACGGCAGGCGAGAATATGCAAATGGCGAGGGCGTAGAAAAGTTTGGGGTGGAGACAACAGATTCAGTATTGAACCCTATAGCAGAAGCACATACTATATTGGGTTCTGAGGCATCTAATTTATATAATATACAAAAGAATCAGGAATTACTAGAAAGCTTCTGTGAAGCAAATGACATTAATTTACATCAATTAACTGTTCACTATTTTAACAAAGATGAGTATCCTTTAGCTAGAGATAATATGCATCCAGGACCAGATTGGCATTTAAATGTTAGCTCATCATTCGAAACTTAAAGACTGGTTTGATAATCACAATAGATTAGGTGGATACGTTGCCAGCTGTTATGTTGATTGGGATATCGTAAGTACTCCATTATACGAAATTATTCGACTACTTGAAGAATATAAAAAGATTGAATATCTTGATATAGAAGAATTTGCACAGTCCGAAGTAATGGATAATACTATGCAAAATAGATATGTAATGGAAGACTTGAGTAAGATCAAATATCTCACTGAAGAGATACTAGCAGACTCATTAATGTTTCACCCACAAATTATACATGAACCTTGGTTTGATAGATGCCGAGTACACCCAGGTAGTGGTAGAGCAGTAGCATTATGGTTATGTGGATTTAAACAGTTTAAAACAATATACACACACTTTGATGAGCCGGGATTTAAACCACCAGGACACACTATAAAACTAGATAGTTGGGAAAGTGTAGCCAAAGAGATCATTTGTACAGGACCTGCAACTAGTTTCCGTAGTTCATATGACATAGAAACATTTAGAGCATTTCCTACTATGCATGAAGATATAAAACATACCAAACAAAAAGACATTGAATGGGCTCCAAACTTTACTAGCAGTAAACCTTGGCAGTTCTTAGTGTATAGTGAAGGCAAACAGTTCTTACACTTTAAACGAGAATGGCGTTCACACAGTTATGACATGTATACTGACTTACAACATAGTATTACTCAAATAGGTAGAACTATTTTTGAGTTTAAAAAAGATAAAGTAGTGCGAGTAATTAGAGGCGATGAAACATATAATATCGTTGACTAAATGCATTTTTTAATGTATAATAATTTTAATAAACAGGAAATACAAATGATTAATATAGTAAAATTTTTTAAACGTAGTTATCAGACTGATAAGGCTGCGTTTTATGCTGAAATTGTAGAGACAACATTACTTGTAACAGCAAGTGCGGTATTAGCCTTTACAATTTTAGATCCAGCAACCAAGATTTTTATTCCGCTATATCTAGCTGGTAGTATACTTGGAACTTTTAGCACATACAGACGTGGTAGTAGTGCAATAGTGCTAACAACATGGTTTACAATTATGAACTCATTTGCATTTGTACAACTATTTTTACTGTAGATAAATACAGTATAAGAGGACTTAACATGGAATCGACCCTCTCTAAATACTCCGCTCCATTTAACCTAGGAGAAGAATATGCCAAATTATTTTAGCACAAAACGATACGATCACAACATTGGACTAAGTGCAGTGTTTCGTCAACCAAACGCAGACCATTCACATTGCCATTTGTTACATGGTTACAGTTTAGCATTTAAATTTACATTTGCTTGTGATGAACTTGATAACAAAAACTGGGCAGTTGACTTTGGTGGATTAAAACCATTGAAGAAATGGTTGGAAGATCACTTTGATCATAAAACAATTATTGACAGAGAAGATCCATTTTTATACAAATTTGCAGAACTTGAGAACATGGGACTTGCAGAAGTTGTAGTAATGGACGGAGTTGGCGCAGAAAAGTTTGCAGAGCATGCATGGAAGTTTGCTAATGAGCTTGTTAAAGAAATGAGTGATGGACGTTGCTATTGTGTAGAAGCTGAAGTAGCAGAACATGGTGCAAATTCAGCTATCTATAGAGGATAATAAATTAATATGAGAATTGCAATAATTGGCTGCGGCTTTGTCGGCGGCACTGTAGCAGATTTTTTAGAAAAAAATACTCTTAAAGACGGAGTAGAGATTACTAGAGTTGATCCTAAGTTGGATTCAGTTGATGTAACTCAACTTACATCATATGATGGTGCTATTATATGTTTAAATGCACCTACTGTTGGAAATAAAGTTGACCTTGCATTGACAATGGATACTATCTTTGTATTACAAAAAAATAATCCTGGTATAGAGATTATGGTTAAGAGTACGGTGCCTATGTTTACTAGGCTATCTGCTGAAAATCAGTGGCCAGAAGAGGTTGTATACAACCCTGAATTTCTAAGACAAGATACCGCTGAAGAAGATTTTGCAAATCAAGAGATATTTATTATTGGTATAGCTAAACATTATATAACAGACGACATGCCAGCTGAAGATAATCAACACGCAAGGTTTTGGACAAACTTATTTGCACCTAGTTTACCTAATACAAACTTTGTATACACCGATAGAGAATCAGCAGTAATGGTTAAGTATGTACACAACGTATGGTTAGCAACCAAGGTTGCATTTTTCCATAAGTTAAGTACACAAATGCCTGGGCTATCTGACTACAATGAAATGACTAGGATTCTTGCACAGTTTCCTAATATTGGACCAAGTCACATGGGCGTACCAAATGCTGACGGTGGGCTAGGATTTGGAGGTGGATGCTTCCCTAAAGATATTGCAGCATTTTCTGGATTTGCTGGCAATGAAATTGTTTATGCAGTAGAAGATGTAAATGTAAATTTAAAAAAAAAGGAACGTGAAGGCGTAACTACTAGACATACATTTGATGCTTATAAAACTGAAATACCAGATGAAGATTATATTATAGTAATCGGTACTAGTCATACTTTAGGCGAATGTAATCGTAAAAAAATTAAAGGATTTACAGATTATTTACAAGAAAGCACAGGCATTAAAGTAATACAAATTGGTTACTCTGGATGCACTAATGCACAATTATTGCAATGTACAAACGAATTATCTACTTTAGGATTTTTTAATGAACGTTGCAAACTTGTATTATTAGAACCACGTATTACAGAAAATCAAACAACAATATCATTAGATGAAGTATTTGGCGAACAATATATGATTAACTGGTTGGAAAGCGTTGAGTATAGAAGCTCAAAAGATTTACCAGAGCTTGGTAGAACAGGAATTGATAATGAAAATGAATTTGGAGAGATGATAGATTTTAAAGCAACCATGTTTGGTCAAATGACTTGGCCTATTGGATTTGAAACTATTGAATCACAAAAATATTTTGATCACCAGTTACTACAGCAGATAACACTCGGCGAAACAATAGATGCTCATGCATTGAAAATTGCACAACAGGCTATAAAAGAAAATGGGCCAGCTGCAAGAGAAGCAGCACAGTATAAATTAGCATTTGGAAATAATAGTATTAAAGAAAGACATAACGACATAAGTGCCATTGAAGCAATATCACACATAGTAAAAAATGCAGGTGTTCCGTTTAGATGGTTTTTAATAGATAATAGACACTATGAGCTACATTATCTTAGATATGTGTTAAATAGTACTACTAATATATTTAAAGAAATGTTGATTACAACACCAATACAGTTATTGATGGCAAAGACACAAGGTTTAACATATCATCGAGAAATGGGTACTAAGTTTGTATGTGAGTGCGGCCACTTTAATGAAGTTGGTAACAAAATGATAGCAGAAGACTTTTTAACTCCTGCGGTAAATAAAATATTAAATAAATTAAAGGAGTTGTAAATGACATATGTCGTCAAAGATGATTGCATTAAGTGTAAGTACACTGATTGCGTTGCAGTATGCCCAGTGGATTGTTTCTATGAAGGCGAAAACTTTCTAGTTATTAATCCAGAAGAGTGCATTGACTGTGGTGTATGCGAACCAGAATGTCCAGCAGGTGCTATTGTACCTGATACAGCATTAGATAAAAACGATCCAATAGATTGGGTTGCAGTAAATCAAAAGTATGCAGATATATGGCCAGTAATTACCGAACAAATTGACCCTATGCCTGATGCAGATAAGTTTAATCCCAAAGAGGGATATGATGGTCCTAACAAGTTCAGTGAGTTAAGTGAAAAGCCCGGAGAGGGAAATTAGAACATAAGCCAGGAGGCAAAGATGGGTAAAAGGAATATACCGTTTATAGCAAGCAAACGTGGACAACCACAAGCAAAGAAAAACATGAGTCATGGAACGTTTAAAGTTAAACGTAAACCAAATAGTAAACGTGTTACTAATGGCTCAATGAAATAATTAGGAGAATAGAATGAGAACTAAAGAAGAAGTATTAGCAGAAGTAGAAGTAATTATGGCAAAATATGTGACACCAAATGTAGCACAACACGGTGGGCAAATTAATGTATTAGATTTTGCAGAAGACACTGGCTTTTTACATACACAACTAAGTGGAAGTTGTAGTGGGTGTGCTAGCAGTACGGAAACTTTAAAACTTGGTGTTGAAAATACACTAATGCATTTTATCGAAGAAATTAAAGGTGTAACAAGCGAAGATGATCCGATGTTTAATGATCCATATTATGTAGCAGACCATGGAATGATAGACGACTTCCCACCAATGGAAGACTTTGATATCAGTAGAAACGACAGTTAAATGCCCGATAAGCCCAAGATAGCAATTTGTGTAAGTGGACAAACTAGGCATTTTAATGCTGACCCACAATACACAGAAGATTTTAATAATGTGCTTGGGCTATTTGACGATTTTGAATATGACTTATTTGGACATACATGGAGTGATCAGGAAAATCCACATTCAGAAGTATTAGAAAGATTTACTGATTACAGAAGCGATGATCAAAAAGTAATTTGGGATACTATTATTGATTCAAATTCTTATAAAAATCCTGAACAACACCCACATTGGTCTCAATTTTTTACACCAAAAAGAGATTGGCTTAACAAAAAAGAATATCAAGATATTTTAAATGGTACATCTGATACAAGTTATATAGATTTTGCAAAAGAAAGAATAAACGGACATTGTGGGCAAGTGTGGTCAGCAATGGAAAGTTTCTTACTTACTAAACATAAACACTATGATTTTGTCGTAAGAATAAGATGGGATTCTAAAATTTGTGATGACCCTAATGCGTTTACTATGCCTATAGAAGAAGAAATAAAACAATTTAAACACACATTATGGGCATGGATTAATCAAAAAGAAAAGTTTAATCTATCTCCACTTGACTATTCCAATTGTTTAGTAGCAGATGATTGTCTCATTGAGAACAATCGGTTTTATGCCAATGATATGTTATATGTAATAAAAGGCAATGTTCTACGTAACATTATTGATAACTATACAACTATTCATGTCTTTGAAAAAATGCTAAAAGAAGTAGGACATTATGTTGCTATGTCACATGAACTATGGGCAGATTGGTTAAATATTCTTAACCTAAGATGTGTTCCAGCGTTAAATAATCTAATTCGGTTAAATGGAGATTTTAGATTAGTAAATGATCCGGTTAGTAAACCAAATAAAAAATGGAGAGCATAAATGAACATTAAAGACTATATCAGAACTGTTCCAGATTACCCTATAGAAGGTGTAAACTTTTATGATGTAAACAGCTTGTTTGCTAGTAACTTATGGACAAGCGAAGTAGAAGATATTGCAAAAAGAATACAAGACAGCATTGAGTTTATGCCAACCCATATTGTTGGTATTGAAAGCCGAGGCTTTGTATTGGGTGCAGCATTATCACAAGAATTAGATATACCCTTTGTTATGATAAGGAAAAAAGGTGCTAAATACCCAGGTAAGCTGCTAGAAGAAAGCTACGAGCTTGAGTACGGAACAGATACACTTACACTACAAGAAGGTATATTGGGTCATACAAGCAGAGTTCTTATAGCTGACGATTTAGTTGCTACAGGCGGAAGTATGAATGCCAGTAAACTCTTATGTGAGCAAACTGGTGCAATAGTATTAGGTGGAGTTACGATAGTTAACTTAAAATACCTAAACGGAGAAGAGATGGAACTCTTGTCCTCAGTGGAGATAGAACAATGATAGAAGTTAGCCAAAAAGCAAAAGAATATATGAAGGGTATTGCAGACGCAGACGCCACACCAGGCAAGGTTGTATTCCTTGGAATTAGAGGTGGTGGTTGTTCTGGATTTAGTTATGACTGGTCATTAAAAGATGAATCAGAGCTTGATGAATACTCAGATGAGATTATTGATCTCGAAAACGGCACTAAACTTGCTATTGATGGGACAAGTTTAATGTATCTATATGGTAGTCAAATAAACTTAAAGCAAGATTTGTTCGGCACCACATTAGAAATATCAGCACCATCAACTGCAAGCTCATGTGGATGCGGCGAAAGCATTAACTTCGATATGACAAAAGTTGAAAACAACATGGACTTAATCAAAGAATTAAAGATACCAACAGAACAAAAACCATAATGGCATATTCAACAGCCTGTTCAAAAAGTTGGACAGACGTAAATGTAGATTTTAAACGAGGCACAATAGGACATTGTTGTAAGTCTGTATACTATGACTTTCCTGATGAATATACATCTGAATTTTATAACAGTGAGCATATTCAAAAACGCAGACAGGATACGCTTAACGGCATTCAGCATCCAGATTGTCAATCATGTTGGAATGATATTAACAATGGAGTTACTCCATTTAAAGACTGGATGAACGAGTGGGATAATTTTGTAGATGCTAAACCAACTGAGCCGCAAATTAACTATATTGAAGTAGATTTAGATAACACATGTGATTTAAGTTGTTTATATTGCAGTGCTGATGCAAGTAGTAAAATTGCACAAGAAGAAGGTATAAAGGGTATTGATAATACACGAGAAAAAGATATTAAGAACTTTAAACTGTGGCTAAAAGATACAGTTAACAATTCTAAAAGTCATATTACTATTTCATTTTTAGGTGGTGAACCTACAGCAAGTAAATTATTTTACGAACTAATTGATTATATTATGACGTTAGATACTACTGATGTAACAATACAAATGACAACAAATTGTAACAGTAAAGCTCACTTATTTAAGAAATTATTAAATGCAATGGATAAATGTCAATGCAAATGGCAAATTAATATTAGTAATGAAAGTTTTAAAGACGATAGTACGTTAATTAGATATGGATTAGATTGGGACAGATTTGAACAAAATTTACGAACTTATGCTTCCCACAAAAAAGTAAAATATATTAGTTTTGATGCTACTATGACTAGTATTGCACTTCCTACATTTAGTAAATATATTGAATGGATTTTTGATACAATGTCAGATTATGGGCCACCTAATGGTAAACCTTTTGGTATAATAGGAGATGCAGTATACTGGCCAGATGAATTAGATGTAGCAATACTTCCAGAATCTTTTAAAACGTACATGGACCAAGTAATAAAAATAGTAAAAGAAAATCAACTACCTAATTACACGACCAAAGAAAATACTTTAGTATTTCTTGAAGCAATAAAGACTCGCATTGGTTCTAATTATCAAGCAGATTATACAAGTACTATTGAACAGTTTTTAGAGATAAAACAAAAATATAAAAAAACAGATAAACTAATGAAATTAGTGGAAGCCCTAGGGAAATAAAATGACAGAAAAGGAAAATAACGTGACTAATAAAGTAGACTTAAACGCATACAACGACTTTGTAAAAGAAGTGACAAGTGAGGCTTCAATGTCAAGTGATGCAATGCATAAACGTATCGTAGAGATTGAAGAAACAAGTGGAGTTAATATGGCTTCATTGTTAACGGGCGGAATTGGACTAGCAAGCGAAGGAGGAGAGTTTGATGAAATTGTTAAAAAATGTTTGTTCCAAGGCAAACCAATGGATGATGCAACAATCTTTCATGCCAAACGAGAACTTGGCGATATTATTTGGTATTGGATTACTGCTTGTAGGGCGCTTAATTTAGACCCTAATGAAGTAATCGAAGAGAATGTGAATAAACTAAAGTCACGCTATCCTGGTGGAGACTTTGATGTTCACTACAGTGAAAACAGGAAAGACGGTGATCTATGACAGACAAAGAATATTCAGAATACGGATATAGAGGATTAGAAGAAGTTTTAGCAAAAGAAGCAGAAATCAAAGAACTTAAAAAAGAGATTTCTGAGCTAAAGATGAAACTGCAACAAGCAGAAAATCAAAGCAACAATCTTATGGCTAGAGCTAACCTTCCAAATAACTAAATTATGATTCAATACAAAGGTAAAGACTATCAAGAATTAAACTTTAACGAATGCGTTGAGTTTGAAAAAGAACTATTGCAAAAGGTTCTTGCTGCAAGCCGTGCAAATATGGGCGACGAACTTATACATCAGTTAAATGTGTTTATTGACTTACTAAGAGATCAAAAACAAGAATCTATTAGAAATGAAATGAACAAGAAAACTGATGAAAAAGATGATGGCATTGTACTAGATACTGCTCCGCCAGAGTTAGAGATAATTCAAAAAGAACCTGAGCCGGAAAGATACCTGGCACAAAGGAAACCTACTGATCATAAACCAAGTATAACTAAATTAGAGTTATCAAAAGAAGAAAAAGCTAAGATTGCGAAGTCGTATCTATGAAAACTAACGTATTTGGATGCTGGTATGACCCAGGAGATGTTGGCACATGGCTAACATGGTTTATTAACCAACACAAAGATTTTCCAAAGTTTGACAAAGCTATTCGTTATGAACAGGAAGGTAACAAGTTTGGAAATATTCCTTCTGATTATAGTTGCTTTAATTCAGATTGGCATGTAACTGATTGGGCAGATAATAAAGTAGCAAAATTTAATGATGTAGAAGCGTTTAAAGGTTATAAAAATATATGCTATAAAATATTACCATGGCATAATCCCTTTCAAGTTAATGACGACGAACTAGAAAACGAAACACAAGAAGAATTGTGTACTAGGTTGCTTAAAGACAGCAATACTAAATTAATTATTACACCTCAGGCAGAAATAAGTTATCACTTGTTTGCTAAAAGACTTGCATTTATTCGTCCAAGATTTACAGTACAGCAATGTATGGCGGCATATGAAAATAGAGTATCACGCTCATATAATAACACATTAACAAACATGCGTAAGCACATACCAGTACATGTAGTAGCAATAGATAAATTAATTTTACGTAATG
>JACKZZ010019344.1_pt1 | contig 103094 bp, 139 predicted proteins | sample 8027871 | NCBI WGS metagenome assembly JACKZZ01 (sample SAMN15724774, study PRJNA655200) | protist metagenome | isolation source: fluorescence activated cell sorting (FACS) single amplified genomes of... | place: USA: West Boothbay Harbor, Gulf of Maine | collected 2000-07-19
GCTCAAGGTATTATAAGTGCAAGTGGAGCACTTCATGGTAATAGTATCACAATTGATGGAAACATATATATAAAAAGTGTAGGTTTCGTAGAGGTAGGAGGAGTAAGTCAAATTTTATTCCAATCAGGACAAACATATTTTCAAAATGACATTAAACTTCCTAATAATAAAGAGCTTGTACTTGGAACTGACTCAAATTATAAAATAGGTGCAGATAACACAGATCGACTTCTTATTACAAGTGGTTCAACTTCATCACAGACTTCTCTTATAACATATAGTCCATCTAATAAAACCCTTAACTTTAATGGAGATGCTATTACTACTAATGGGTATTTAAAAGCTACAAACATAACAGCCTCAGGTAATATAAGTGCAAGCGGAACAATATATGCAGATAATTTTCAATCAACAGGAGGAGATGTAGCAGGAATCAACTTTACAGATAATTTATTAATTACAGGAGATATAACAGCCTCAGGTAATATAAGTTCAAGTGGTAATATATCATCTCAAATATATAAAGTCAATGGAATAAATACTCTAGTAGATTCATCTAACAACTTAAGAGTAGGAGATCCAACATTTGATGCAGTTGATATCAATAATTCCATTGTAACTATTGGTGGCCAATCCGGAGATATAACATTAAGACATATAACAGCCTCAGGTAATATAAGTGGAAGTAATTTAAATGTAAATAGAGTAACTATAGAAGCTGACCCATATAATTTTGATCAAACTCAACTTGACATGACTAGTATAGCTGATTCTATAATTAACATGTATCACAATGCATCTTTAACCACAAGTTTTCATTCAAGAGGAAATATAGATTCTTTTATAGAAGCAGGAAATAGCACAGCTAATTTAGGTGTTGGAACATCTACACCAGCAGAAAAACTAACAGTACATGGTAATATAAGTGGAAGTGGTAATCTTAAAGTAGATGGTTCACAAGTAGACTTTACAAATTTACCAACATCAGATCCTAGTGTAGCTGGTAGATTATATAGAGATGGAACAGATCTTAAAATTTCATTAGGATAATAGATGGGCACACCAATAAAATGGGAAAACGCTAACTTTACCTGGAATAATAATTCTTTTACTTGGGAAGAAGTAGTTTTAGTTAAAGAAGCTTTAGGTGGAGGAGGAGTCATGGCAGAAGATATGCCCTGGACCCAATTTGACACTGACAAGAAAAAACGTCTTGTAAAACTCATTTGTAAAGTTCAAGGTAAAACCATTAAAGAAGAAAAAGAAATTCAAAATTATAAAATAAAAGTATCAGACATTAAACTATTAGCTGAAAAAGTATTAGGCATTGAAGTACTAACAGAAAATGTCAAGTTTTAATAATTATTTTATATTTATAACAAAATAACCTCATGTATAAATTATTTACTGACAAGTCTGAACTCTTTGAGTGTGACATTAAGTTAGAGGGTGCCAGTTTAAGTAAATCAAGAGCGCGCTTAGTAGTTGAAACTTCTGACTACTCTTTACTTTTTAACGGATCTATTAGTTCTGGTGGAAAGTGTGAAATCCCAATTAGAAAATTAAAAGGTTTAATTGATGAAAACACCTCAGGAAATATACGACTAGAAGTGGTTGCTGAAGATACCTTATTTACACCCTGGGAAAGTGACTTTGAAGTAGACGCAAGTAAAAAAGTAACTGTTGAAGTTAAATCACAAACAACTAAAAAACCTATTATAGAAGCTAAAGTAGAGGTTAAAGTCAAAAATGAAAAACCAACTATTACTGAAAAAGACCACGTAATAAATCTATTTAAATTATTAATAAAAGAGGATATAAACGTAGATAATATTTCATATAAACGCAATGAACTAAACAATATAGTAGCAACGTACCTTAAAGAAAATGATGTAAAAAACACAAATAAAGTAATAAACGGTGTACTAAAAGTTCTTGAAAAAAAGAAATAAAAATGGTTATAAATGGCGTTAAACGACTTAACAGGACAAAACATACAGGACACTTACCAAAAAGTCGTCCAAACAGACGGGACTAACCTAGCAGACGGAACAGGTAGTCTTCTTCCTATATCTTTTAATGGTAATAAAATTACTACAACAGATGATTTTGAGGTTAGTGGTATTTTTAAAATACCCGGTTTTAACGATGTGTCTTCATCTTTAGCAGCAGCAGTAGCAGGAGGTGATAATTTAGGAAACCACACAGCAACTCAAGCTATAAATTTAGATGGTAACGCTATATTTGGAATAACAAACATAACAGCTACAGGTAATATAAGTGCAAGTGGCAATATAATAGGACTTAATATAATAGGAAGTATAGATGGGGGGAATTTTTAAATATGTATAGTATATGGCTAGTATAATTCAATTAAAAACAGGAACAGGATCAGCGGCTCCTTCTTCTTTAGCACAAGGAGAGGTAGCTATCAATATAGACAATGGTCTATTTTATTTTGGTTCTGGTTCAGGTGAAGCTGTAAAAAGTTTAGATAGTTTTACAAACATCACTTCATCTGGTATTATAAGTGGAAGTAGCCAAATAATAGGAACTACAGGATCTTTCGCCCAAACAGTTATAACATTAGAATCGGGGGCTGAAGATTCACCTTTCTTAATAAAAATAGCAAACAACAACGGACAAGACAATAAATTAGAAGTAACTAAAGACGGTATTTTAAAATATGGTGCATTAAACACACTACCAACGGCAATTACAGGTGGTTTAGTGTATTCTGCTTCGGCATTTTATATGGGTCTTTAACCTTAATATATGTATAATAAACAATAATTTCAAAAATAAAAAAATAAACAAATGGCAACATGGAAAAAAGTTATAGTATCGGGATCAAACGCCAATCTTAATCAAGTAACAGCCTCAGGAGGATTTTCTGGGGATGGTTCAGGACTAACGGGAATATCAGCTGATAGTTTAGGAAATAGTTTAGTAGATGGTAATGGTATAGCAGATTTTACTTTTAATGGTTCTGCAGGAGCAACAGTAGCATTAGAGTTAAACGGATCTACATTAAATCTTGGCTCATCAGGAGTAAAAGTAGCAGATGCAGGAATTACAGCAACTCAAATTGCAACATCAGTAGCAGGTGCAGGTTTAGCAGGTGGTGGAGGTACAGCATTAAGTGTGGGTGTTGATGATTCAACTGTTGAAATCAGTTCAGACGCAGTAAGGGTTAAAGACGCTGGTATTACAATGGCTAAGCTAGCCAACATAGCTACAGATACTTTTATAGGTAGAACAGCTGCAAGTGATGGAGTACCTAAAGCCTTATCAAAAGCTGAAGCTTTAGCAATACTTAATGTTGCTGATGGAGCAAATGCAAATGTATCAGGCAATAGTGGTAATGCAGCAATTTATGATAATGGTGGAACCCCAGCGTTTAAATCAGGTATTACAAAAGCAGAAGTACTAACATTAATTAATGTTGCTGATGGAGCAACCGCAGATCAAGATTTATCTTCATATGCTCTTACATCATCGATATCAGGTGCTTTCACAGCAGGAGAAGGTATCGACATTAGTTCAGGTGTAATATCAGGAGAAGATGCATCTGCAACTAATAAGGGTATTGCTAAATTTAACACAGCTAACTTTGCAAATTCAGGTGGTGATATAACTATTAAAGATGGTGGTGTTGCTTTAGCTGAAATGGCTAATTTAGCAGCAGATAAAATAATAGGTAGAGCAAACGGTGCAGGAACGGGAGTCCCAACAGCATTAACTGCTACACAAGTTAGAACAATTATTAATGTTGAGAATGGAGCAACCGCAGATCAAGATTTATCTTCATATGCTCTTATAGCATCGATATCAGGTGCTTTCACAGCAGGAGAAGGTATCGACATTAGTTCAGGTGTAATATCAGGAGAGGATGCAACTACATCTAATAAAGGTATCGCTTCATTTGACACAAATCACTTTACAGTATCAAGTGGTGCTGTTACAATCGCAGGTACCTCTATTCAAACAGGAGACATTGCAAACGATGCAGTTACAGGTGATAAATTAGCTAATGATATTACAATAGCTAATGACTTAACAGTAACTGGAGATTTACTTGTATCAGGTGATACAGTAACAGTTAACACAGCCAATTTAAATGTAGAAGACCAATTTATATTACTTAATTCAGGATCAAATTCAAAAGATGTAGGTATTATATTTGGTGGTACAACTGGTACAAATAATACAGGTAAAGCATTACTTTGGGATCATAGTTACGATGGTGGAGGAGGTGCTGATGGTAGATTAGCAGTTTCTACAACCGCTGTAGCAGCTAATAATACTACTAATTTTGGTGCTGGTACAGCAGGATATTATGTAGCAGGTGTGTTTGAAGGAAGTGAAGCAAATGCTGCAACAGCAAAAGCTGACCACAATGGTAATATTAGAATTGAATCAAATGAAATTTACATTTATGCATAGTGTGTAAATTAAAAAAGTTAATAAAAAAGGTTATGTTTCATAGTAAAATAAATAAAGATAAGGAATTAATAGACATTCCAGAAGGTCAAATATCGCTATCATTGTCGAAAGACGAGATAGCGATTTTACTTCAATCAATCAAAAATTCAAACTTCAGTGGCTCTGTGCTAGAAGAGTTATACAATCTTGTATATAAATTACAAACGAATTATAATAAATTAAAATAAATAAGTTATGTATACACCAGAAGAATACACAGTTATACGTCAGGGTCTTGACTTAGTAACAATCACAGGAAAAAATGCTAAAAATTTAGCTATATTACAAGAAAAAGTAGAAAAAGATATTCAAAAATCAACTATTAAAAGAGAAAAAGAACTCGAAAAGATTAAGAAATAATAGTTCTTATATATTTATAATAAATTATTGGCCCTAACAGGAAGTGGACTCATTTTGAGTAGCCAACCATAATAAAATAAAATATGCCAAATTGGAAAAAAGTTATAACCTCAGGTTCTGATGCCGCGGTTAAAACACTATTAATATCAGACACAGCAGATGGAGATGCATTAATTGGAAACAATAATATACTCCATGAAGGTATAACAGCCACAGCAAACAATCTTACAGTAGGTGCAGCAACAGACGCAACAAACGCAACAAACGCAACAAATGTAACTACTGCTGCAGACAGTGGAAACGCAGAACATTTCGTTACATTTACAGATTCAGCAGCAGCTACACAGCAACTCAAAACAGATGCTGGGGCCAAATACAATCCTAGTACAAATACAATGACAGTTGGTCGTGTAGCAGGAACAGACATAGACGCAGGATCTGTTTCTGTTTCTGATGCATTTGACTTAAGAGCAGGAAACGGTGGTATAGGAACAAGTGGTGGTCTTACTGCTGTAGGAATTTCAAACAGTTCAACATATGGGGGAGGAGGAAGACTAACACTTACAGGTGGAGCAAGTTCATATATAGAAGCAACAGGTTATATATCTTCAAGTGTATCTGTAACTGCACCTACAGGATCTTTTGAAGTACTAACAGGAGACACATCACAAGCAACTAGTTTAGAAGTAGATGGACCTATAACAGGTTCAGCATTCCGAGGAACAAAACATATATTAGTAAACAATGGGTTTTATGTTAATGATAATCCTTTTATTCAAAATTCATTATATTTTGGGGGAACATTACAACATAATCCTTTTAATTGGAATGATCCACAAGCAATTGGTGGAGATCCTATGACAGTAAGTAGTTTTAATATTAGTGATGATGATCAAAATTGGGGAAGAATATTACCTTTTGATGTTTCAAAAATAGAAATACTATGTGGGTTAAGACCTGGGGGAACACATACAGACCAATTTTCATTAGTATTGTACACAGCCTCTAGAGTAGAAGGAGCAGTAACAGCCATTACTTTAACTAGAGTGGCTCAAAATGGAGTAACTTTTGATGGTTCTGGTAAATATACTAATAATGATTTAACTTATACAGGGAATTTAACTGCGGGAACAATGATTTATGTTGGTGTAGGAACAAACACAAGTAGCCCTGCAGCTAAAAACGCAAGAGGATATATGAGTATAACATTAACAGCAAAATAAAATGGCAGATATAAAAACAATAACAGAAACAATATCTTCAGGATCTTACACATTAGAAGAAGAATATCTTAAAAATGATGAGATAGAAGAAGTATTAACAGTTAAACTTCTTAAGACAAAAATAGACGAACTTGTTGTTGAAGTAAATAAACTTAAAAACCAATAATATATAAATAATATAATGGGTTATATAAGTAAAACCTTAAAGTTTTCAAAAAATACAATATATTACACAGACACATCTTTTGGTGGAGACTTTGAAGTTATGATGGATTGGGAAGATCCTTTAATGTCAGCTTCAGCAGCTTATGTGTGTGAAAATGGAGGTGATATTTTAGAAATAGGGTTTGGAATGGGAATATCAGCGGGTTATATGCATTCACACTCAATTTCAACGCACACTATAATAGAAAACCATCCCAATATTATACCCAAGGCTCAGGCATGGGCTTCTAATAAACCTAATGTAACTATTATAACAGGAAGTTGGTATGATGTTAAAGATTCTTTGTCAACATACGACGGTATATTTTATGATACTTTTGGTGATGAAAACATGAAAAATTTTAGTTCATCTTTAAGTAGTTTAACAAAATCAAATACTAAAGTAACTTGGTGGAATAACAATACTGATGAAACTAATTGTTATAATATATCTAATGTAGCTTACCAAGCTATAACTGTTGACCCACCAACAAACAGTTATTTTAATAATACAACTTATTATTTACCTAAAAAACAATTTTAAATGGCAACTCAAGCATTAAATGTAGGATATTTTATACAAGGGGATGTAGGTTCTAGTGCCCAAAACGCACATGAACAAGCATCAGGAACAGCAGTAAGTACAGGAGGAGCTCAAGCAAATGCAATACAATATTTTCAATCTTCAGGTAGAGGAGGTGGAACTTACAGATACACAAGAACTTTTCTTAATTTTGACACATCGGGAATCACAGGAACAACAGGAGCAGTAACTTTATCTATTCCTGGAAATGGAAATGCAGACACAACTGTTACAGCTGTAAAAAGTACACATGCAACCCCCATTTTAGCTAGTGGTGATGATTTTGATAACATTGATGTAAACACACCATACAGTAGCGCTACAAGTTGGAGTACAGGTACAAATACTATAACTTTAAATGCTACAGCTATAGCCCAAATTGTAAATGAAGATGATTTTGATGTAGCTTTATTAGTAACAGATGATGCATTAAACACAGAAGAACCCCTAGAATTAGATGGTGATATAGCTTGTGGGGTAAATTTTGGTGGTACAATTACAATAAATTATACAGCCGCCGTAGTAACCTCACCTTATATATTTTTCAATTCAGGAAAATATAAGATTATCTCAGGTAAAATAAAGATATAGTTTTTTTACACCTAACATTTAGTTTTTATATTTATTACAAAATATGAATTAATGAAAGATCTCTAAAAAGATCCTGGACAACTTGTAAAAAATACACTTTAATTAAATTCCGCAAGGGACACACTATAGGTTAATCCTCCTTATTATATGAAAACAAACAAATTACAACATAATGGCTAAATTAGGAGGAAAGTTACTAATAAAATATAGAGATCCTGTAGCGGCTTCTTTTTCCTCAAAAGACATAGTACTTAATGTCCAAACGGGTACTTTATTTTATAAAAGAAACAGAAAGTTATTTGCATTAAGAGGTACTCCTGACAATTTTGATCTAGTTGTATTTCCTGGTCAATCTACAAACCAACAAATCCTAATAAACGATTCTTCTCAAGAGGACGGCAGTCCTATTATGGAGGGTACAGACCAGTTTAGATTTAAATTAGCTTCAGCTACTTGTGGGTGTGCTAATTATTTTCATATAGGAGCAGAAACATTAACTCACTTCTCGGGTTCTGTAAGAATTGGAGAACACCTTCCAGGTACTTGTAATTTATTAGATAGTGAAGTAGACCCAGCATTATTAGTCCATGGAAACATACACACCACAGCAAGTAATGGGGGATATCCAGGTCATATATCTGCTAGTGGTAATGTACACGCATCATTAGATTTATACGGAAATAACGCTTACATTCATGGTTCTTTAATTCATAGAAATAATACAGACACAAAATTAACTTTTGGAACTGATACCATAAATTTATATTCAGACGGAAGTAATATAGCAACTGTATCCTCAGATAAATTCACAATAAATGGTTCAAATGATCTCTTTATACCAGGAACTGACTCTTCTCCCTCTTCAGGTACTAGTGTATTAGTTTTAGATAATTCTACAGGACAAGTATATAAAACAGGAAGTTATGGGGGAGAAACATTTAAATCAACCGGTATAAGAATTGGTGATGCAGAAATAACGGGATCTTTAGATATATCATCTGCTATAACTGCCTCAAAAGCACAATTTACTAACTTAGATGGTTATCCAGGACAAGTTCCTAACTTCAGTGTATTAACCGAATTAAACGGAACTGTATTCACTACTTCCTCAGCAGCTTTTAACCATTATAATTTTGCTAGTGTTTCTGATAATGGTACTACAGTAACATCAAATGCACAAATTATTAATTTTGTAGGAAATGCAATAACAGCATCAGGTGCAGGTAATCTTGCTACAGTTACTGTAAATGCAATTACAGAAAGTTTATGGTATGATGGTCGATTAGCTAACAATATGTCATCAAGCTTCTTATCTTCTTCATATAATATATTAGTAGGAAATGGGGGGAATGTAAGCGCAAGTGGGGATTTAAAACATGAAATTCATATAACCTCATCAAACCAATCTGCATCTATAGGCTTTACAAACGCTAGTAGTAGCCATTGGTCAACAGGAATGATCCAATCTTCCGGAAATAATATATTTCATATATCTGATCATGGAACAGCTAACACACCTACAGGGGATGGAATTACACAAGTTTTAAGAATATTTGGAACAGGTTCAGGTGATTTACTTTCTGCTCCTGAAGCTATATCAATACATTCAGGTTTAAGAACAGGAGGAGCAACCCCCAACCCAACTTTTATAGGAGCAACAGACGTTAATATTCCTACTATAATGATAGATCCTGTTGATCATTCTACATCCTTAGCAAAACTCCATATTAACACTATGGGGGTAGATGATGGTATGTTATATAATGGTTTATGTGTAGGTCCTTATTTTAACCCAAATGCCTTCCCTAACCAAAGAACAGGGTCAGGAGTTTTTATCCATATAGGGGAGACACAAGTTGGAGATACAAAAGAATCAGAAGTCCCAAAAATAACAGGTAAAACAGAATTAGGAGCAAATTGGGGTAGTGGACAATCTAGGGGTCTTGTAATAACCGCCGAAACAGATAGATCTGTAGGTTATCCAAACTCTTCGGGGAATAGTTATGTTTTCGGAAATGCTACTCAGCAGTCTCCTATTATGGAATTTAAGGTACAAGATATAAGTAAACAAGCCTACTCTGCCTCTATAAATAACCCAACATCTTCAGGAATAAATTCATTTAACTTAGGAGGTTCACCCCTTTCTTTCATAGCCCCTGTTTATGGTACTGGAGATGAATTCATTATAGGAATGGAGGTTATTCCAAGAAATACAACAAATAGGGACGCTAATTACCTTTATACTTTTGCAAATGATTTAATGCCTCTCTTATCAATTGAGGCATCAGGTAAAGTAGGTATTGGTAACTTTTCCAATAATACAACAGGACAAAATGCACCTAAAGCAATGTTGGATATATCAGCTAAATCAGGAAGTGATGCAGATATACTTTTAAAAACAATAACACCTAATACAATTCCTCTAATAAAATTAGAAGTAGATAATTATGGTGCTCAAAATATAGCAGGTAATTCAACAAAACTATATAACCCACAACTTCATAGAGGAGAGTTTTATATGCATACGGATTATGCATCAGGTACCTTTTATGAAAATCAAAAAGCAAGCGCAGTAGTTATAGAAAGTAAGGGTAAGCAAGAAGGACTAGCAGGACAAACTTACCCCTTTAATATTAAAGGAGCAGCTGCAAATAGTTTCGAGACTAACAACATACAATTTGTAGTAGGGGGAGATAATTCATTTGATAGAGATTCAACAATTACTTCTTCACATGCCCACAATAATGGTTATCCTCCTTTCTCAAATAACAATGGTAGGGCAGCTATTACAATAGAAGGTATTTCGGATTTTAGACGTTTTGGGGAAGTAGGAATAGGATTAGCTAATCCATCTTCATCCTTACACGTCACTAGATCTGTTCAGGCAGACAACTTTAGAACTACAAACCCTGTAGATATCCTAGGTTCAGGCTCTATAAAAACAGTTTATGGTTCTAATATTATTACAGGATCAGGTACTAATTTTACAACAAATTTTAAAGTAGGAGATGCTATAAAAATAACAGGTAAACAGATAATATCAACACCCCCCTACACATACATAATATCTTCATCACATGCATCAGCATCAGTATCTTCATCAATTGCGGGTGTTAAACACCAACAACTAGTTCACAATGATATAATTTTAATTTCTTCAGGAGCATTAGGTACAGGAATAATACAAACAGGATCTTATCATGTTGTTACAAGCACAGCTTCAAGTTCCTTAAATAATACAGTTTTTGATTCTTCTGTAGATTTTAACCCAGCCTATACGGGTGTAACAACACAATCAAATAATATAATACACAGAATAAATCCTTACTATTACCAAATAGCTACAGTAGACAGTATACATAGTGATACTAGTATGAGTATTTCTCAAAATTGGGAAGGAACTACTGATCCTTCTTCAAAAGTATATTATGAAGAGATATTATTCGAAGTAAAAACAGCTAATTATAGACCTGTCTTTTCAATTGCAGCAGATGGTACAACCACTATAGGTGGGGTGAATGGTACTTTTAAATCAACAGGTTTAAGACAAGGACACTCAACAATTGAGGGTGATTTAACTATTAGACCTCAAGATAATTTAGATGTTGCTAATTTAAACATAATATCTAAAAACACTGGATCTGCTGCCGACTCTATCTTAAGGTTAAAACAATACGATCAAGGTGCCAACACAACTGGTTCTAAATTAATGTATAACGCTGGTGATAATGAATTTCAAATATATGGAAATAAAGGAATTGATAAACATTTAACAATACACCACGATAGTGGGTTAGTAACAGTAAATGAAAATTTAACAGTAGAAAATAACATAACAGCCTCAAATAATATAAGTGCAAGTGGTCTTTTATATGCTTCATCTTCACAAGGAAATTATTCAAATGTTGTAGTTCAAGACACAGCTAGTGGTAGATTTTACACTACATCATCAGCTGCATTAACTACAACGGTTGTAGACACATTTAAATCTACAGGGGTAAGAGTAGGAGATTCAGAAATAACTGGTTCACTTATAGTTAGACCAACAGGGGGTGGAAATGATGCTTCATTAAAAATAATAGGAGGAGGAGCTACTACAGATGATGCTACCTTATCATTAAGACAAAATTTAACAGCAGTAGGTTACGCTGTAAAATATGATGGACAACTTGATCATTTTCAAATTAAAGGAAATAATGAACAAGACATACATTTATCCATACAACACGGTGATGGAAGAGTAAGAATACCAGGAACTATTAGTGCAAGTGGAAAATTCTTTGGAGGCACAGGAACTGGGGGAATAACATTTGGTACAGCTGATAGGCTTCTAACTATAGATTCTGTAACGGGTGAATTTAAACAACAAGGAATTGCAACAGCATTAGCTACTGCTGGTGTTGGTTTAGTTTCATCATCCCAACAAATCCAAAATTATGATGATTTCCTACTTAACACAACAGACACATTAACAGGCGATTTAACAGTTACAGGTACAATTACAGCCCAAGAATTCCACACTGAATTTGTTTCATCTTCTATAATTTTTACAAGTGGCTCTACTCAATTTGGAAATTCATCAGACGATATTCATACTTTCTCAGGAAGTATACATGTAAAAGACGAAGGTCATATAACAGCCTCAGGTAATATAAGTGCAAGTGGTAATATAACATCAAGTGGTTTATTTACAGATGGACCTATTAGTGCAAGTGGAACTTTACATGCAGGGTTAACAGCAGGTTTAACTAATTATGCAGTATTCTACAATACCAATACAGGAGAATTATTACATGAAGTTGCCCCCTCTAGTTTTACAGCTGCAGGAATTTCAGGTTCTTGGCAAGGACAAAACTTTGTTTCAGCTTCCCAAACATTCTTATCAACAGGACAAAGAAATGGTGATTCAGCAATAACAGGATCTTTTGAAGTAACAAGTGATATAACAAGTAGTAAATTATTAATTCAAAAATCAACTGGACAAGGTACTCCAACACCTGGAAGTTCAGACATAGCTATATTCCAAAACAATGATAATAGTCAAGATGCATCAATTGCAATTATAGCAGCAGATACACATAGATCACAATTACATTTTGGAAAACATGATGATATAGACATAGGTAGTATAAAATACTTTCATGATGGTCATTCTACATCCCCTGACCAATTTAAGTTTAAAATTAATGGTACTAATGTAGTAACTTTTAACAATATTTCAAATAAAGGTAGAATTGGGGTAGGACTTGATTTTACACCTACAGATTACTTCCACGCACAAGGTGCATTGTCAGGAGGAGGTCTTACTATTAGTAGTTCAAATGGTGGTACTATACTTCTTAAAGCAGCTAACACAAGAGCAATTTTAGACAGAACAGCAACTGACAAAAAGATCAACATAGAATTTAACACAGCAGGAACCACTAATTGGACGTTAGGTAATATAGCAGAATCAGACGATAATTTTTACATTTATAATGGTGATAGTACTGGGGATAAACACATATCACTTACTTCAGATTCAACTACTTTCCACACAAACGTAACAGCCTCAGGAAATATAAGCGCAAGTGGTTTATTGTTTGCTTCCTCATCACAAGGTAATTTCTCAGACATTGTAGTTCAAGATTTAACTAATGGTAGATTTTATACAACTTCAAGCGCAGGATTAAGTGTCGGATTAGACACATTTAAAACAACAGGACAAAGAAATGGAAATTCAGGAATAACAGGCTCTTTACATTTAACAGGTTCAACTTCAGACTTAAGAGTAGATGGAACAGTAGGTATTGGAACAGCAGCTCCTACTGCTAATAATGTAATGCTTCATATTAAGTCTAACCACACAGGACTTCCAACAGCAATAATTGAAGGAGATGATGGAAATAGTAATGCTAATTTAGAATTTAAAAACACAGACATATCATGGATAACAGGTTTAACAGGTGGTGGTTTTAGTGATTCATTTTTAATAAGAAGCTCTTCAGCTAATGCTTTATATCCATTTGCAATAGATCCAACAGCAGGTGGAATAGCAACAGCTCCTTTATTGTTTATGAGGGATGATAAAATTTCTATTTTAAGAGGTATTACTCCATCTGCAAATCTACATGTTTCAGGTAATATAGTAGCTGACGGACCAAATGGAAGTATAAGTGCAAGTGGTTTATTATTTGCATCTTCATCAGTAGGAAATTATTCAGATGTTGTAGTTCAAGACACAGCCAGTGGTAGATTTTACACTACATCATCAGCTGCATTAACTATAACACTACCTGGTGGATTACTTTCTTCATCAGCACAAATATCATCGGACATTTCAGGTTCATGGCAAGGACAAAATTTCATATCAGCCTCTCAAGTAATCTCTAATTTAATAGGTTCTGCAGCATTTTCTAGTGCAGTAACTGGAAGTTGGTATAGCTTTAGCCAATCATTACAAACAACTTTGTTAGGAATAACTGGGTCTAATCTTCTTAACATAACTAACAATACTCAAAATATAGGAGAAAATCTTACCTTTATACAGGCACTACAGACTAATGGTTCAATTTCTGCTTCTGTTTTATCTTCACCTGCACAAGGTCAAGCACAATTAACTACAAATGGTGTAGCAGCCACAGCAGTAGATTTAGGTCTAGAAACAACAGACAAACCAGAATTTGCAGCAGTTACAAGTTCTCAATTTGCTGCAGCAGCAAATATGTTTATTGGTGCTGATTATAATAATAATGCGGGTAATTCAAGTAATATCTTCTTCCAAACAAAGGGAACTACTAGAATGACTCTTTCAGGGTCAGGTAATGTAGGAATAGGAACATCAAACCCTACCTATAAATTAGAAGTAGTAGGTACTATAAGAGGTCTTAACCACATTAGTGCAAGTAATAAAATATATGGAGGATTAGATACTGGTGTTACTGCAAACACAGTATTTTATGATCCTGAAGGAGGAGAATTAACATATGGATCAGCACCTGCCTCTTTTACAGCTGAAGACATTTCAGGTTCATGGCAAGGATATATAACAGGAAGTAGTATTATTTCATCATCTACCCAAATTGATACTTTTAAATCAACAGGACAAAGAAATGGAGATTCAGCAATAACTGGTGCATTAGAAGTAGTAGGCGATATAAGTGCAAGTGGTAATTTATATGCAAACAAATATCACTCTAATAGTTATAATATATTACGATATCATATAAATCAAGACCGAGTAATAGTTGGAAGTAAATTTAAAACTACACATATAACTGGATCATCTCTTACTCTTGGTGATGGACCAGGATTTCACGTAACTGCTTCAGGTAATATAAGTGCAAGTGGAGCTATAACAGCTAGTGGATTACTTCTAAATGATTTGGGTACAATAGAATGGCCAACTGCAAATGCTGGTAGACAAACAATAAAAGGTACTGACAATTACATACAAATTGATGGTGATAATAGGGTTTTAATGGCTGCAGATAATGACATTACTATTAATTCACCAGAAACAAATATAAGTGGTGACGTAAGTGCAAGTGGCTTATTATTCGCTTCATCTTCACAAGGAAATTATTCAAACATTGTAGTTCAAGACACAGCTAGTGGTAGATTCTACACAACAGCATCAGCTGCCATAATACCTGACACTTTTAAAACAACAGGACAAAGATCTGGTAGTTCAGGAATAACAGGAAGTTTAATAGTACAAGGTCCTTCCCATACAGTTTCTATAAATACTGCTTATGGTAACGTATCCTCACCAGCTGGTATGGGTCAATTTAGCACCTTACAGATAGGTAATAATGCTGCAATAGGAACTGCAACTTTTGGTGGTGGTTATGGAGTTACTGGGTTAAGTATTGCTTCAAATGGAAAACTCCAAACAAATTCAAGTCTTACAGCAGATGGAAAAATAAGTGGAAGTGGATTATTGTATGCAAGCGCATCTAGTGCTAACGGTAACCCATACCAGACAGTTATGATAAACACTGCTTCTGGTGAGTTTTTCTACACAGGAAGTTATGGTGGAGGTGGAGGTGGTGTTTCAATACCCTCAGGTACAATTTCAAGTTCTACTCAAATCCAAAATTATGATGATTTTCTTTTAAACACAACAGACACATTTACAGGAGAATTAAACGTTGAGGGTCATATAACAGCCTCAGGTAATATAAGTGGTTCTATCTTAGAAGGACAAGAATTAATATCTGATGGTCATATAACAGCCTCAGGCAATATAAGTGCAAGTGGAAATTTATTTGCAGATGTAGCAGATAGTAGTGACACTAACTTTAAAACAGTTATGTACGATACTTCTACAGGTAAATTCTTTAGAACAGGAAGTTATGGTGGTGGTAGTGGTGGTAGTGCCGATAACTTAGGTAATCACACAGCTTCTTTAAATCTTGATATGGCTGGTAATAGTATTGACGATGCAGATGAAATTGAAGTAGCAGGAAATAGTGGAACCAAAGGTATATGGGCTAATAATAATAAAAACTACCTAAGCCCTTATAGTCATAATGGTGATATGTGGTTAAGAAGTAACTCTGGAAGATTTACATTCCAAACATTCGATGACGCTGATAATTGGACTAACACTTATCAATTACATCTTCCTGACCCCGCAGGTACTTCGGGAGGGAATCCCCATTTAGCCGAATTAGGTCAAAGAACATCAAATACAACCACAGGAACTTACAGAGGTACTCGTATTGTTAAACGAGAGGGTAGTGCTACAGTAGACGGAGAATTACAAGCAGGTCATATAACAGCCTCAGGTGATATAAGTGGAAGTGGAAAACTTTTTGCTGAACTTACAACTACATCTTCACCATCATCTGTACCAGCATCAAATAACTTACCCATTACTTATGATCCCGACACTGGAGAATTTAAACAAGCAACTTCCATTTCAAATTTCTTTAGCCATAGTAGTGTAGCAAATCTTGCTTTTAAAACTATAGCAGTTACAGGAACTAATGCTGTAGCTGATTCATCCGCTGATACTTTAAACCTTAATGGAAGTACTTACATAACAGTAACGGGAACTGCAAATGACACAATAACAATAGCTTACACAGGTGGAACTGGTACAATGTCTAGTTTTAATTTAAGGGGAGATAATACTGGAACCTCCCAATTAATTCAAAATGGTAATTATTTAGATATTAAAGGAGGAACAGGTATTGCAACAGCAACATCAGCTACAGATGATTTAACAGTAAATTTAGATTTAGCTAGTTTATCAGTTGTAACCCCAACAGGAGATGATTCAATAGTATTTACTGATGATACTGATTCAGATAATCCTAAAAAAGTAGCACTTAAAGATGTCCTATTATCTCGATTGAATACCGACATTGCTGGAGTTGGTTTATCAATTAATGCTAATGGTAACGACTTAGATTTTGACCCAGGTGGTAATGCAGGAGCTATGATAACCTCAGATGGGGGGTCTAGTTATAATGTACATAATAATTTAGTTTTTGATGGTACAAACTTACAAGTACATGGTGGTGATATTATTGCATTTTATTCCTCAGACAAACGTTTAAAAGACAATGTTATACCTATCACTAATCCAATTTCTAAAATAATGAAAATTGGTGGATACACTTTCGATTGGAATGGAAAACAAGATACGTATAGCGGACATGATGTTGGAGTTATAGCTCAAGAAGTAGAAAAAGTTTTACCTGAAGTAGTTGAAACAAGAGAAAACGGTTATAAAGCAGTAAAATATGATAAAATGGTTCCCCTATTAATTGAAGCTATAAAAGACCAACAAAAACAAATTGACGAACTTAAAAAACTAATAGAAAATGGCAAATAGTAGAAGTATTAGAGACACATTAGACGCCGCCAGTGGAGTAAACTCATCATTTCATACTACCCTCGCTACTAGAATGGTAGATGCAATAACTAATTATTTTTTTAATCTAAATCCAAGTTTTAGATATTTAGGTGTTTTAAAAATGGATGATAATGGTCCTAATTATACTTTTGGTAGTGGTACTGGTCAATATAGAATTGTTAGCAAATTAGTTGAAGGACATGGTATAAACATTAATCAACCCTATGGAAATAATCAGAATTATGGTACTTGGGCATTTAGCTACCCAAATCAGGGATTAAAACATTATAATGACACTGTTCAATTTGGTAAAGGAATAAGTAGTGGAACAGCTCCTGGAATATATAATAATGCAAATATAGGATTTATATCAGGTACGTCATTAGGTGGGGTGATTGAGAGTAATGGAACATACAGAACAACTAACATTAAAATGTCCGATTTTAGGGGACTTAAAAAAACAGAACCAAATGTACTAACTAATGATTATATCTACAATAGTGGTGATGGTGTTGAAGAAATATATTCTTCAGGAGCAATTTCAGTTGGAGATGCAGCTTAATAATTAATAAAATATGCCACAGTATAACTCTACAATATCCAACACAGTATTTGCCACACCAGGAGGAACTCTTAGTTTTGTCCCTTCAGCTTCTTTACTTAATGTAACATCATCTAACAATGCAACCCCAGCATCATTAAATTTAAATGTAAGTAGTAGTCTTCCTTTAAACATTATAAATAATACAACTTTAAATCCTTACATTAGATTTACTCTTGTTAGTGGTAGTAATAATGCCCCAAACACTGATTTAGTAATTAGATTTTTTTCACAATCTCATATTCAAACTAAATATACTTCTTCTGATAACAAAAATAACCCATTTTTTGTTTTTTCAGAAAGTTCAAGCTTATATCTTACAGGATCCTCTACAGACAATATAGAATTTATAGACATTAATTACACATCAGGTTCAAATGGTATAGTATTAGGAGGACTTATACATGATGCAATAACTTCCTCCACCCCCCACAAAACAGGTTTAATATCAGCAAGTAAGTCAAATACATCTCTATTACATACTACAACAATAAGTTACACAGATATAAGGGGGGAAATAACAGTAACCCCTACGGTATATACAGGTTCAGGAGCAATACTTTTAGGATCTAATATAGAAGCAACCTATTCTACTTCAGGATCCGGTACTTTTAATTTTGCGGAACAATTTGTACTAAGCAAAGAATCAGGATCTTTACTTATAGGACCTACTGATGAAATAACAGATACATCTAATATATCTTTTAGACAAGGTACTGGGTCTCCTGGTTTTATAGCTTCAGGAAAAACTGATCCTACTTTAATGTATTTTTCATCTTCAGGTAAAATAGGATTTGGTACAAAAGATCCTAAAGCAGACGTTGATATATCAGGTTCTATTCAAGGAGAAGAAATTATCACTAAACCAACAACGGGTAGACCCATTAGAATAAAAGACTCAGAAATTAAATTTTATGAGACTACTCAAAATGACCCAAACCACGCTGATTATGGAGACAATAAAGAAAGAGCAAGAATAAAAGCAACACCTGGTTCATTTAATTTAACATTTGAAGTTTCCGGTAGTAGTGGTTACACTAATTCAGTATACATTTCACAAAGTGGGAAAATTGGTTTCAACACAGATGACCCCCAATCAGGGTTTGATGCAATAGTAGAGGAAGCACAATTCCAACGACCAGGATCTAGAAAAGGTTTAAAAATCAATAATGAAGGTAACATTGAAAGTTTTAATAAGGATGCAGCATCAGCAGCTACTGGTAGTGAATTTATTTTAAAATATTCAAGGGGTTCAGTTATAACCCAAGAGTCCTTAGCAAGTATTGGTATAAGTTCTTCATCCGATGAAAATGCAGTTGAAGTTTTTAATGCATTAGAACTTGGGAAGCAAAACTCAATATTAGAAATACTAGAAAAAGGAGGATTCAATACAGTACCTCGAGAGGGTGATGTTATAGGTTCTATACGATTCGTAGCAGAATCTGGCTCAATAGCAGGGTTTAACGACAGAATAGCTGGAGAAGCTGCATCCATTCAATCAGTTATACATAGTGTTGATGCAACAGGTGTACGTGGTGATTTAGTGTTCAAAGTAGCTGATCAAACCGGTACTTCTGTACAAAGAATGGTTATAGATGCTGGAGACAACCATCAACTATCAGGCTCTCTTGATATCGGTGGAACCTCAACATCAGCAGGAAATATAACAATTAATGGAGCAGGAGGAAACAGGTTAGCTAGTATTGTTAGGTATGGTGGGAATAGTTACGATCAAAAGGTAGGAAGATTTTTGTTATACGATGACGGAACACAAAAAGTTCAATTATCAGCAAAAGGAAAATCTTATATAACTGCAACCGATGATGGAACTCACACAACAGGAGCAAGATTAGGTATAGGTACAACTGATCCTAAAGTAGAATTAGAGGTAATCGGAGATATAAGTTCAAGTGGAACAATTACAGGAACAATAACTGGTGGGTCTTTTTAACCTGCATATATGTATATTCGAATATAAACATTAATTAATCAAAGTTATGTCAGACAACAAAAAATTCACAACAGAAGAAGTAACATCTTTACAAGAAATCCAAGCAGAAATGGATCAAATTATTATTAGATTTGGCCAAATTGCAATTAACAGAGAATCTTTAACATCCTCAGAAAATCAATTAAGACAAACTCTAGCTCAGTTAAAAATCAAAGAAAAAAATATAGCCGAAAGTTTAACAACTAAATACGGAAAAGGAACTTTTGATTTAGAAAACAATGAATTTAAGCCTGCAGATTAGGTTTTAATTTTAGTTAGATAGTTATTGGCGGTTATAAAAAATAATCGCCTAAACTAGTTTCGGTTTATAGATTTATTTTATATTTATATCCAGATAACATTGTAATCTAATCAGAACAAATTAAAATATAACAAAATGGCAGAAAATATTGTATCACCAGGTGTATTTACTAGAGAAAACGACCTTTCATTTTTACCACAAGGAATTGGAGCTATAGGAGCAGCAGTAGTTGGACCAACAACAAAAGGACCAGCATTTGTACCAACAGTAATCCGAAGAGGATTTAGTGAATTTGAACAAAAATTCGGAGGTTTATCTCCAACAACTTACGTACCACAAACAGTAAGAGAATATCTAAAAAATGCAGGAACAGTTACTGTAGTAAGAGTTTTAGGTGGGGGTGGTCAAAATTTAGACCCAACAGCAAATACAGGTGTAGTTGGATTAGCAGTAAGTGGAGCAAATGGTAATGTATTATTAACAACATTTTTCCCTTCTCAAAATCCATCAACAATTGGTTTAGATACAACAGCAGCTTCTTTCGCTACTACTAATGGAATAGCAGATAGCTTTGCTTTAGATTTTAATGGAACTGGGTTTAGTTCAGCAAAAAACTTTTCTGCTTCATTAAAACCTTCAAATGCTGATTACATTACAAAAGTAATAGGTGCCAATTCAAATAATAGTAAAATAGGAGCAGATAGTTGGGAACCTTCAGCACATGTTTACACAAACTTTAAAACACTATCTACTAACACAGCAGCTGCAACAACTCAAGAAGTATATACAATTACTTTATTAAGTTCAGCTACAGATACAATATTCACATCTAGTTTACAAGATCCAGCTTTAGGAGCTTCAGGTTCGTTTTATTTAGAAACATCTGACGGTACTTCACACACAGTAGCATTTAATACTAATGCAGCAGCAGCTAATACAGACTTATCTGGTTCATTAACAGAAACAGCAGCATTAACTGTAGATGCAAATGGAGCAATTACAGCAAGTGCTTTAGCAACAGCTACAGCAACAGCCATTGATGGTATAACAGGATTTGGAGCATCAGCAACAGATAATGTAGTAACAGTTACAGCAGATGAAGCAGGTAATATTGCAAACATTACAACAACATTTGGAGCAGCTACAGCTTCAGCAGTAACGTCTACAGCAGGAACAGATGCTGCAGGGTATCCTGGAGTACATGCAGACAGAGAATTAATATTAGTTACTCAAGCAACAGCTATGTCATACACAAGTTCATATGTTGAAGGATATGATCATGCAAAAACACCTTGGATAACATCAGGTTACCAAAGTGGTGTAGTTAAAGATTTAATTAAATTCCATTGTTTAAATGACGGTGCTGCTTGTAACACAGAATATAAAGTTTCAATCACAGGTTTAAAAGAACCAGGAGATATAGACGGAGAAGAACAATATAGCACATTTAATGTATTGATTAGAAAATTTGGAGATAAAGACAGTAGACCAACTATATTAGAACAGTTTAATAATTGTAATTTAGACCCAGACAGTGTAAATTATGTAGCAAGAGTAATTGGAGATAGAAGAGCAGTATACAGCACTACATTTGCTAAAGTAATAACAGAAGGAGATTATCCAAACCAATCAGCTTTTTGTAGAGTAGAAGTAGCAGAAGGAGTAAAAGGTAAATCATTTTCACCTAAATTGTCTCCTAAAGGATTTAGAGCAGTTTACAACCCAGTAAATGCAGTAGCATTTACACCAACAGTAACTTTCCCATCTGCATCTTACAAATCAACACAAACAATTGGAACATCTTTTAATTCAAAAGCATTTTTAGGATTTAATTTTGGAGATATAGAAGTAGATAATTTAAATTTCTGTAAACCAATTCCTTGGGAAGATGTTGAATCAAATGTATCAGGTGATTTTAATGTTGAAGATTATTCAGGACATGCAAATTCAGGATTATTTGTAGGATCTTTAAGTGCTTCTATTGATAACACAGGAGCAAATGGTCCAACATCAAGACAACTTCAATTTTCAGTACCTTTCCAAGGAGGATATGATGGATATAAAACGTCTCAAGTATACAGAACAGGAGAATATATTCAAGCAAGTCATATGCAAGGTATGGATTTAAGTTCTACAAGTGCTACAGGTTACACAGCATATAAAAAAGCAATTGATATTCTTTCAAACCAAGATGAGTACGATATGAATATGTTAGTATTACCTGGTGTAATAAAAAGAATTCACGCTTCAGTAACAGACGCTGCTACTACAATGGTAGAAGATAGAGGAGATACATTCTATGTGATGGATTTAACAACACTTAATGATAAAGTATCAACAGCAGTAAATGAAGCATCAAGTTTAGACAGTAATTATGCTGCTGTATATTACCCATGGGTAAAAGTGCTAGACACTTCGATTAACAAGCCAGTATTCGTTCCTCCATCAGTTATAGTGCCTGGTGCAATTGCTGCGTCAGATAACATTGCTGCTGAATGGTTTGCACCTGCAGGTTTAAATAGAGGAGTATTAGGAGCTGTATTAGAAGCTAAAATAAGATTAAATCAATCAGAAAGAGACAGCTTATATGAAGGAAAAGTAAACCCAATAGCTACATTCCCTAGAACAGGAGTTTGTATATGGGGTCAGAAAACACTTCAAACAAGACCAACAGCTCTTGACAGAATTAATGTTAGAAGATTATTAATTGCAGTTAAGAAATTTATTGCAAGTTCTTCAAGATACTTAGTATTTGAACAAAACACAATTCAAACAAGAAATAGATTCTTAAATATTGTTAATCCATATTTAGAGTCAGTACAACAAAGACAAGGATTGTACGCATTTAGAGTACAAATGGATGAAGGCAACAACACACCAACAGAAATTGACAGAAATCAATTAGTAGGTGGTATTTATTTACAACCAACCAAAACAGCTGAATACATAATTCTTGACTTTAATATCCTTCCAACAGGAGCTACATTTGGTAATGGTGGTGGTGGAGGTTACTAAAAAAAGAAAAGATTTATATTTATAACGGAACAATAAAAAACCAAATAAAAAGATGGCAATATTAAACACAAACGAAATGATGTTCACAGCATTCGAACCTAAACTACAGAATAGGTTTGTAATGTACATCGATGGAATTCCAGCATTCCTAGTTAAAAAAGTAGGAAGACCAAATGTATCATTCAATGATGTAACTCTTGATCACATTAACGTGAAAAGAAAAATCAAAGGTAAAGCAGATTGGCAAGATATCACAGCTGATTTATATGACCCAGTAACACCATCAGGTGCTCAAGCAGTAATGGAGTGGGTTCGTTTGTCTCATGAGTCAGTTACAGGTAGAGATGGTTATTCTGATTTCTATAAAAAAGACATTAGATTTAACGCATTAGGCCCTGTAGGTGATGTAGTTGAAGAATGGATTTGTAAAGGTGCTTATGTAAAAGCAGCTAATTTTGGAGATGCTGATTGGACTTCAGACACACCAATGAATATTTCAATCACTATTAGAATGGATTACGCCATCTTAAATTACTAATAGTAATAAACATTTATATAAAGAAAAGCGCCTATTTTTGGCGCTTTTTTTATTCTACATATATGTATATCTGAACTAGTTTTAATTAAAATAACGTTATGGAACAAACAGAAAAAAAACACCAGTTTCCTTCCGAAGAAGTAACATTACCCTCAAAAGGTTTACTTTATCCTGAAGGATCACCACTAAGAAGTGGAGTCATAGAAATGAAATATATGACAGCACGTGAGGAAGACATCCTTACAAACCAAAATTACATATCAAACGGAACAGTAATTGATAAATTATTACAATCTTTAATATTATCACCTATTGATTATAGTGATTTATTAATTGGAGATAAAAATGCAGTATTAGTTGCGTCTAGAATTTTAGGATATGGAGCAGAATATTCTTTTAAAACAACACACCCTAAAACCAACGAAATGGAAACGGTGACAGTTGATTTAACAAATGCTGAAGACAAAGTAATAGATGAAAGTTTAATGAAAGAAGGTAAAAATGAATTTGAATTTATTTTGCCTACTTCAAAGAAAACAATTACTTTTAAACTTTTAACACAAGCAGATGAAAAGAAAATTGAAGCTGAATTAAAAGGTCTTAAAAAAATCAACAAAAACGCATCTCCTGAATTGTCTACTAGAATGAAACATTTAATTTTATCAGTAGATAGTGATTATGAAAAAAAGACAATCAGACAATTTGTAGACATACAATTGTTAGCTAGAGACGCTAGAGCATTAAGAGCATACATTAATAACATTCAACCAGACATCGATTTAGATTTTGAAGTTGAATTTGAGGATGGGTATATCCATGAGGGGATAACAGTACCTATCAACGCTAACTTTTTTTGGCCTGACGTCGAATTATAGGCATTTAATATTTACGGAGATCCATGATCTAGTGTACCATGGCGGTGGATTCATACACTCGGAAGTATATAACATGCCCATTTGGATGAGAAGATTTCACATTGATAAAATCAACGAATTCAATAAAAAACAACAAGAAGCACAAGAGAAAGCTCAAGGACAATCTAATATAGGAGATGGTGAAATATCAAGACCTAATATAGATCCGAGTTCTCAATTTTACTTCAATAAATAGGAAAGGTGCTTAAGCACTTTTCCTTTTTTTATATTTATACATGAATAACCTTACATTATGGCAGACGAAGAAGAAAAATTTTCAGGAGGACCAGACGCAAGAGCAACTAAGAATTTAGACAAATACTATGATAGAGTAGTAAATCTAAATGATCAACTTAAGTTTGCTACTAGTCTTATAGAGAACAGAACTACAATTGAGAAGAAATCATTAAACTTATCTAATCAATTGGTTGATGCTGTTCAAAAAATGAAAAAAGGTTATGACAGTACAAAAGAAGTTCAAAAAGATTTATCTAAATTCTCAGGTAAAGCTAATGAACTAGAAAAACAAAGAACAAAAATCCTTAATGATAACAAGGATATCAATCAGAAAGCACTTCAACTTGCTGCTAACATTGAAAAGGGTCTTGTAAACCAAAAAGCTACATTAGCTAAAATATCAGCTGATAAAGCTAAAGGGCTTAAAGTAGACACTGAATTAGAAGCAAAAATACAAAGCCAAGTAGCAGGTCAAGAAAAAGGATTAGCAACTCGTATTAAAAATATGAGTGCTGAAGAACGTCAACTTTTTATTATTAATAAAACAAAGGGAGAAGTTGATGGTATAATAGCAGGTTTAGAAGAAGAAAACAAACACCAGGAGAAAATAAATACAAATATGGGGCTTACTGGTAAGCTCATGACGGGTATAGGAAAAATCCCTATAATAGGTCAGTTTACAAATGCTGACAAGGTATTAGAAAAAATGAGAGACCATGCTGGTGAAGTAGATGAAAATGGTAATCTTATAAATAACAAATTCTCTACCATGAAGGAGGGAATTAAAGAAGCAGGAAAACAAATAGTTGAGGGAATGTTAGATCCTTTAGTTATTATAACTGCATTAATTAAATCAGGTTTACAATTTGATAAACAACTTACCGACCTCCAAAAAGGAATGGGTGTGTCTCGTGAAGAAGCAACAGGACTAAGAAACGAAATGTCTATAGCAGCTGCTTCCTCAGGTGATATGGCTATAAATGCAGAAAGAATGTTAAAAACATTCTCTATGTTACAAGGCCAATTAGGTGTAGCAGCTAGTTTCTCAACACAAATGACAGCAGATGCTACTGTTTTATCTGAAAAAGTAGGATTATCTGACAAGGCAACAGGAAATTTTGCAAAATCATCTTTAGTAGTAGGTAAATCTATAGATGAACAATATAAAGGCTCATTAGGTATAGTAAGTTCAATAAGAGCAGCAACAGGTGTAGCTGTTCCTTTTAAAGAAACATTAGAAAAAGCAGCTAATGTAGGGGGACAAATTAGAGCCCAAATGGGGGGTAGTCTTGAAGAAATAACAAAAGCAGTAGCAACAGCATCTGCTCTTGGGATGGAATTAGAACAAGTAGCGGCAGCAGGAAATTCAATGCTTAATTTCCAATCATCCATTGAATCCGAATTAGAAGCAGAATTACTTACTGGAAAACAATTAAATCTTGAAAAAGCTAGATTAGCAGCTCTAACAGGTGATTATGCAACATTAGCTAAAGAAATTAACAAAGAAGCAGGAACATTTTCGGATTTCCAAAACATGAATGTTTTACAACAAAATGCACTAGCTAAATCATTTGGAATGAGTGCAGATGCAATGTCTGATATGATGTTTGATCAAGAGGTAATGAATAAAACAGCTGCACAATTAAGGGCTGAAGGAAAAGATGATTTAGCAACAAGATTAGAAGCTCGAAATGTTGAAGAACAAATGGCAGACGCAGTAATGAAATTAAAAGGCGTATTTGTTGATTTAGTTGGTGGACCTGTAGGAGCATTTTTAAATATAATGACTGCAGTTTTAGAACCTGTAAATATGATTCTTACGTCTATGGGTAAAGTATTTGGTATGTTTACAGGAACTACTAAAGAAATGAGTAAAATGGAATTAATTATGGGGGCTATAGGAGTAGGAGCAGCAGTCTATTTTGCTACCGTAAAAGCTGCAGCTCTTATAGAAAAAGGAAGAGTTGTTGTTCAAAAAGTAATGTTAGCATATAAAAATAGTGAAATTATTAAACAAAATATACTACAAAGAAAACAAAACGTTAGTTTAATAAAGGGTATAGGTAACGCAATGATGGCAGCTATACAAAGTTTAGGAAAAATACCTATTATTGGAGCTGTATTAGGACTAGCAGCAGCAGGAACAGTTGCAGCTTTAGGTGCTAAATATGTTGCTAAAGCAGAAAAAGGAGGTATGATAGGAGGAAACAGACACTCACAAGGTGGTACTATTATAGAAGCAGAACAAGGAGAATTTATAATGAGCCGACAAGGAGTTCAAAATGTAGGAGTAGGTAACTTATATGCTATGAATAAAGGAGGAGGAATATCAGGAGGAAAAGCACAAGCAGGAGGAGAAGTTTCATCAAATTCAGGGATAGATATGTCAGGATTTACAGATGCTGTTTTAAATGCAGTAAAAGCACCCGGAGTAGTAGTAGCATCTCCTTACGGATTAAATGATGCACAATATCAATCAAGAAATGAAAACTTTAAAACAAGATTTGAATAGATTATATTTATAACAAAACAAAACAATTATGGGATTAAAAGACTTAAAATCAACATTAGACGCATCAATTTTAGGAGTTGAAGGCAACACAGTAGCCAACGCAACACCTGATGCTAATTTTAACACACTAAATGGTACAAGTAATTCACCTTTTTCAAGTGATGATCATATGGTAGATTTACTATCACAAAATGTATCAAGTACAAACACAGGAGAAACTTATCAAAACGCACCAACTAATTCACCTTATCAAGATATGGATGGTCAACCAGGACCTCAATCACAATTACCAGTAGATGATGCTTCTCAAAAACACATAGACAGCTTACAGGTAGTACCTGGAGGCGACAGTAATTCACCTTATCAAGATTTAGATGGAGTACAAGGTCCTCAATTTCAAAGACCAACAGATATAGCATCTCAAGTACATGAAAGTTCATTAGCATTAGTACCAGGTGGTTCACAAAATTCATCTTACCAAGATTTAGATGGTAATCCAGGTCCTCAATTTGATTTAGGAAAAGATTCAACATTACAACAAGATTCATTATTATCATCAGTACCTGGTGGTTCACAAAACTCACCTTACCAAGATATGGATGGTGGATTACCATTAAATGGCGAGTATTTAAATAACTTACCGTCTTAATATAACATAAAATGGCATTAAAAGCTCTTCTTACAGACTTAACTTCTGGGGTAAATGCTTACCCTAACCATAATACCCCTTCAACAGCAGGGGGATTTAATTATGGAAAGTCTTACACTCCTATTTTTGAAGGTGTATTTAGACAAAAATCTTTTGAGTTTGGAAAAGGGAGAACATCAGACAGACCAGGAGGAGCTTTTAGTAATGAACCTTACTTATACAGTGGTAAATTATCTGTTGATCAATTACCTGATGTTCCTAACCCAGGAGACACAGGATTTTTAGACCAAGTAGGCGATTTTGTAGACAGTGCAACAGATGGTTTAATTAGAGGAGGTTTATTAACTTCTATTAAAAGGTCAGCTCAAGATGTTTTAAGATTAGGAAAATGGGCATATGATGGACCAGGAGGCCCAGCATGGTTATTAACCCAAACAGGCTTACAAAGAACAAACCCTAAAACTGAAGAACAACCAGTAGGTTTTTTAGGATTAAATTTAGGGGGAAGAAGTAGAATATACAACCCCTTAGGTATAAACACATTAGCCCAATCATTTACTAATTTTTCAGGATTACATATAAACAGAGCGGGAACATTACCTGGATCTTATGGAGTAAAACAAGGATATGGAGTTGATTCTACTGAAGACACTAAATATGAATATCAAGTAAGAAATAATGCTGATAATTTAGGCAACGTAGAAAATATGAATTTTGCGGGTTCTGCTAATAGAATGATATCATTATTTGATGCTAGAGTATTAGGTAATGATGATAGTGGTGGGGGGCAAGGAGTATTATATGATTATTCTGGTGGTCCTCATTCATTATATGGTATAGGTAGAACTACTCTTAAACGTTATGATTTTACAAGAGGGAATTTTTCAAAATTAAATAAATTAATTTTATTAAAAAATGGTTCAATAAACTACCAAGCAGGGATTGAGGACGACCCATACTCACCTTATAAAATTGAGTCAAAAACTATGGAAGACAGAGATGGAGGCATAGTTTACACTCAAGGATACCCTTATACCATTAATGACGTACATCCTAACATTGACGAACCTGGTTTATCACAAACAAAAGACAGAACGGGTAAAAAATTAATATATGCTAACTCTGATTTTGATGTAAACTTAGCTTACCAAGCAAAATCATCAGGAATAACAGACTTTAGAAAAAACTTAGGAAGAGGATGGTCTGATTATCAGTTAAAAACAGGAGTAAATAATGATGGTGTAAAATATACTAGAGAAGAAAGAGTAAACTTAGGTAATCCAGGAAAAAGATTAAATAGAGCAGTAGACAAAAAGGGAAGATTAGACTACACTGTATATAGTCCTGAATCTGTAGATAAAATAAACGCTTTAGACATAATAAGAACTAAAGGAGACTTTACAAGCCAAAAATATAGAGATTTAATTAGATTTAGAATAGAAGCAGTAGATTCAGACCAACCTGACGAAGCAGATTCTATGATTTTTAGAGCGTTTTTAGATGGTTATAATGATAATTACAATGCTTCTCATAATAATATTAAATATAATGGTAGAGGTGAAGAATTTTACACTTACAATTCATTTACAAGAAAAATATCATTTAGTTTTAAAATAGCAGCTCAATCTCGTCATGAAATGATGCCTTTATATAGAAAATTAAATTTCTTAGTAAGTAATGTAGCTCCAGAGTATAAAGCAACTAGAATGAGAACTCCTTTTATTAGATTAACTATTGGTTCTTTAGTAGATAGAACTCCTGGTATATTAAATAGTATATCTTTAAAGTGGGATAAAAATTATCCTTGGGAAATAGCTTTAGATGGTCCTGAAAAGAAAAAAAGAGACATGTTAGTATTACCCCATGTTTTAGATGTTAGTGTTAGCTTTACACCCGTACATAATTTCTTACCACAAAAATCTATTACTGATTCACCATTTATATTATCTCACACTAATAATAGAAGTTTACAAGAAGGAGAACAATGGTATAAAGCAGAAGCAGCTCAAACTTTAGATGAAGCTTCTATTGAAGGTTTAAGAGAAAGAATGGGATTAGATCCTCTTACTTCTTTATCTGAAGCAATACCTGATGAAACTTCAAACCAAAAAACAATTGATGATGTAGTTAAGGGTAATGAAGAAGGAGGGGGAGAACCAGCAGGATCACAAACAGACGGAGCAGGAGGAGCTGAGGGGGGTGCTAGTGAAAGTGCTGGTGGAAATACAGGAGGCGAAGAAGCAGAATCTAAAAAAACAGCACAAATTCCTACACCAAAAACTAGTGGAGCAGGAGATGCTGAATCAACTAATAATACTACATCACCTCCTGAAGACGAACCAAACCCAGAAAAAATACCTATAGAATATATCTTTAGTTGGAGTGATGAAGGAAATGATAAAGGAATTGTAGGAGTAGCAAATAATGTAGGTTTACCTTTTATAAAATATGGTATAGATAATGTAGCAGGTCAGGGAGGTAAAGACAAAATAATGGAGGATAAGAGATCTACTTTTGAATCTTTTGGAGAATATATGGATGGCATAGCTTTCCCTAAAACAGGAACACCAACAGTTAAATCAAAGTCCCAATATAGAGTTCTTACTAAGGGAGTATAATATTTTAAATTATGAATAGATTAAGAAACCAAGAAATAAAATTAATTGATGGAAAAAAAAGATATTATAAATATCTAAAATATCCTGAAATTCCTGTGGATATTAGTGATATTTACATTATAACTAAAATTGGTGAAAGACTTGATTTGTTAGCTAATCAATATTATCAAGATCCAGATTTATGGTGGATTATTACAAAAGCAAATCCTAATAAAATAAAAAGAGATAGTTTTTTTATGCCTATAGGAATACAAATAAGAATACCTATTAATATAGAAGACATTACATCCGATTTTGAAAAGTTAAATTTTTAATTATGTCTATTTTTAAAGAAAGTTTTAGAACATACGTACAACAACAACTAAAACTTAGAGAAGCAATAATTTCTTTAGGTAATAATGGTAAAGGTAGAATAAATAATACTAAAACTATCCAATTACCTAAAGGAAAAGAAGTAACTTTACCCCCAGGAGCATTTTACACTAACACCGTTGGTAGAGCTTGTGTTTTAAGATTATCATCGGGTGTAGATTTAAAACCAGACTCAAGTGGTTTATTAGAGGGGGGAAAATATGAAAACCCAGATGATTTAGTTGGTTCAGGTTTAGCTGAAAGATATGTTTTAGAAGGAGGAACTCTTATTAACATTAAAAAAGGTAGTAAAAGTGTAAGTGCTTTAAGAAAAGGCTTCCCAGGAGCAGGTAAAAGAGGATTTGGTTTTACTTATGGAGATCCTTTAATAAGAGGAGACGCAAAAGACAATTATGGTATAGTACCTATGCCCGGAATTACAGATGCAAATATAAGAACTAAATCAGCATATGGTTCATTAAGAGAAGCAAAAATTAATTTTAAATGTCATAACCAACGTCAATTAGAAATATTAGAATTATTATATATGCGTCCTGGTTATCCTCTTCTATTAGAATGGGGGTGGACAACTTACATTGATAATGATGGTAATAATACATCTAAATTTCCTACTATTAAAGAATTTTTTGATCCTTATGTAAGTCAAGAATTAATAAATAAAAAAATAATACAAAATAAAATAGACACAGGAGGTAATTATGATGGTATGATGGGGATATGTAAGAATTTTAATTATAAAGCAAGACCCGATGGAGGTTATGATTGTATAACAGAAATAACATCTACTGGAGAAATAATAGAATCTTTAAAAGCTACTAAAAATTCTTTTTATAAAGATGGAAAACTATTAAAAGCAGATCAAATGGAAACTATATTAGATGAAGTAGCTAAATTAATCGAGTTTCAAAATAACCCTTTAAAAACACAATAAATTATGTCACATCAAGGGTCATATGAAGAAAGACTAAAACAAAACAAACTTAGACAAGAAGAATACACAGCACAAATTGCTGAATATTTAGGAGTTAAAGGAGATACAGATTTAGAACCTTACATTAGAACAAGAAAACCAACAGTTAGTGATGCTGAAGATGATGCTGAAGATACAACAACAGCTAATGGTTATATAAGGTGGGATGCTTTATGTCAACTTTTTAATGCTCATTTTATACCTAAAAATGAAAAAGACAATAAACCCGCATTTACAATGACTTGTTGTCAACTTATAAACGAAGATTTACCTATAGACACATCAAATCCTCGAGCGGGAAAACATATAAGTCCTGTTTTAATGGCTAAAGTATTTAACCCCCTTGAAGACAAAATAGCATCAGGACAAGCGGGGGCATTAGACAATTCATTAGACCCTACAGTTTGCTTATTTCCTGGTCAAGATAGTGAAGCTTTAAATAATTCTCGATCAAAAAGGTTATCACTTATATTTTCTTCTAATGGAATCTTACCTCCCACAGGAGATTCTAAACTAGTAGAAGAAGTAGAAGCAATGTTAAATTATGACCTTACAGAACATGAAAAAAAATATTATATAGGTCATATATATTTTAATATACAAAGACTCCGTCAAACATATCAAAGTATGAAATATGATGAAGATGGAGCTGTAAAAGAAGACTTTTACATGTATGATTATGTTAAAAAAATATGGGATAATGTAAATGACGCTTGTGGAGACAACCACGACTTTAAAATAACTACAGACTTTGAACGACCTAATTTAGTTAGAGTTGTAGATATGAGATATCAAGAAAATGCAAACTTAAAACCTGAAGACATCATAGAATTAAACATTCAAAGTAATACTTCTATTGTAAGGGACTTTGCCTACAACACATCTATCCCGAGTGCAATGTCTTCTACTATTGCTATAGCAGCACAAGCTCCTAAAAATGCAGACAGTTTAGAAGCAGCTTCATTTGGGGCGTTTCATAAAAATATATCTAATAGGTTTGCTAGTTTTGTTACACATAAAACACCTACAAAACCCTCAGAAGAAGAAATAAGATCATTGTCTGATTCTTTTGATGAAAAAATGAAAACATATGTAACCGGTTTAAAAGATTTAGCTAAACACATGAGTGATATTTTAGAAGGAAACTATCTAATTGTAGGGGATGGGGGAGATGCTGTAAGATCTGAAGACATAGGAAAATATAAAGGTTTAGTAAGTGCTGTTAAAAGAGCATCTGAAGAACTAAACCAAATGTATCCACAAGACTCAGGCAATAAGTATAAGGGGCAAATAATAACTTCAACAGCTACTAGACCCACATCTGCTATCATACCTTTAAAATTTACGGCTACCTTAGATGGGATGGGAGGTATAGTAATAGGAAATGTATTTAAACTACCAGCATCTCGACTACCTAAAGGTTATAAGGATGCAAATATAGCTTTTGTAGTAATGGGAGAAGATCAAACAATAACATCTGGACAAGATTGGACAGTTAAAATTACGGGCCAAATGATTATGTTACCTGTAAAACCGAAAGGAGGAACCCAAAACGCTGACGGTTGGAGTGGTTTTGACTATAACCAATATGATGAATCTGCAAATTCAACAAACCAATTTGTTGAAGATCAACCAGGATCTAATGAAATTTCAGAAGAACAAAAACAGATAGATGAAAATATGAACGCTGTAAAAGTAGGCAGTAAGGTATATTTAAAAATATCAAATGAATATACTCATGTTAGAATAGAACCAAAAGTAAACCACGAAGCTAGAGCTAAGTGGTCTGATAATGTTATTGGTGCTTTTAAGCCAGGCAACAAAGGATTATACCTAGGTGAAGTTATAGAAACAGACACCTCTCCTATATACGTTATGGTTAATGGAGCCTTAGACGACCCAAATACTACAGATAAAGATGAATCTACAAAGTCCCAATATTATAGAGCTAACGCTGATGGTACTCCTGATAAATCAAAACCTATAAAGGAAAACCAAATTCCTAATGATAAATGGCCTTGGTATAAAATTAAATTTGGAAAAAGAGCTAGAAAAGTATTTAACCCTGGATATATAGTTGAGGAAGATGGAGGACTTAAGACTGACGGTGCTGATGAATCAGAAAATTCTATGTGGGTAAAAAATAAATCAGGATGGATGCGTTTAGATGTCTTACAAGGACAAACAACAACTAATGGGTTAGGAAAGGATACATACTTTGAAAATTTCCAAAGAGAGAAAATGGAGGATGAGGGGTATACTACAGAAGAAATAGATCAAGCTTTATTAGATGCATCATAAATAAGTTAAAAAATGGCATATATACCTAAACATAAAATAATTAAATTAATAGCACAAGAAGGTGATTTTATAGTTAAAAAATCACGAAAATCTTATGTGGGTCCCTATATAGAAACAGCTGATGGAAAATACTATGCAGGAGATGATCCTTATAATTTAAATAAAAATTATTTACTAGAAAAAACATCTCTTAATGATAAACCCTTTGGTTTTCAAAATGTACCTAATACAAGAATATATAATATTATAAATAAAGTTTATAAAAAACAACTTGAAAATTTAAAACCTATTCCTGCAAATAAACCAAAACCAACAGAAAAGGATTATGAAAAATTTAAATTTGAAAGATATTTTGCAAAAAGAATTAATTCAAAATTTGGTTATTTTGAAATTGATAAAAAAACCCACAAATCCTTAGAATCACAAAAACCAGAATATGATTTTAACTTATATACTATAGGTAAAATAGAATGGGCATTAGTAGGAGAAACACAAATTATTAACATAAACACATTAAAAGAAGCAGAAAAAGATTATCCAGGCTTATCTTTATGTTTTAAAAATTTAAAAGAATATAAATCAACTAAAGATTCAGGTATTTTTAAAAAATTAGATTTGTATGATCCCTATAAAAAAGAAGGAATGACTTCTTCTCAATTAAGAAGTGCCTTAGAATACACTAATGCACAAAAAGATAAAAAGTCACCAGAAAAATTAATAGACCCAGACAATTTTAAATTATATAACATTGAAGGTAGATATTACCCCGATGGAACCCCTGTCCCTAATAATTTACCTAAAGCTTATGGTTTACCTCAACCAATTCCTAAAGTACTAGTTCAAAACCAAAAATGTTCTGGGTGTTATTTTAATAACGGGGGATTGTGTGGATATTGGAAAGCTAATATTAGAAATAACTATTGGTGTGCTGCTTGGGTAAATTATCAAGAAGAAGAACTAACATACCAAGAATTCCAAGATCAAGTAATGGAAACAGTAACAACAGAAACTTCAACTGTATCCTCAATAGGAGACAATACATTAGATGGAGCTTTATCTTCAGAACAAAACAATTCTGGTGGTGGAGGAGGTGGTTATTAGATAAAATTTTATTACACTGATAAGGTATGTTCTATCTTATCGAAACAAAAAATCAATTAAACCAACTAGAATTAAAATTATCTTCTAGTTTAACACGCTATCTTGAATTTATTCAAGGCAATGACAACACACATCCTGCGTTGGCAGAAATTATAGCTGTGTATCTTGACGTTGACGGTGAAGATTACATTATTCCTTTAAGTCATTTAGAATGTATAAATCAAGACAGAAATGTTGTTTTTGATTTGTTGGCAAATTATGATTTTTGTGTTTTAGATAAGAAAAGCAGCTTACACGCGGCCCCACAACTATCTTATACGGATATACAACATTCAATAGCTCCCCTAGACCAACATACAACCAACGCACACCAATGGTATTACCGAAAATTCCCACATACTAAAGTGAATAAAATGATACCAATTGGAAAACACCTAGAACGCTGTAAATTAAAAACACACAGTATATTCCAAGAGTATCGCGGGAAAACTAACAAGTACTTTGATAAAATATTGTTACCTGTATTACATGAGTTGGAAAAGAACACATTAAAATTCAATAGCAAGTTTGACGAGTATTTCAAACCAAAATGTAAAAAATTCTCAATAAAAGAAGATCATATATACGGATGGTATAACCCATACACCACAACCGGAAGACCTGTAAACAACTTTAATGGAATAAATTTTGTAGGACTAAAACACGACAATGGGGAAAGAGACACATTTGAACCAGACAATGACTTTTTTGTAGAAATGGATTATGATGGCTATCATCCCCGTCTAATAGGCGATATAGTTGACTACCAATTCGACGGCAATGTACACACCACACTTGCGGAAATTTACTTTAAATCCAAGAAAATAACACCAACGCAATATAAGGAAAGTAAAACACTTACATTTAAACAGATATATGGAGGTATAGACAAGGCGAACTTACATCACCCTTTCTTTTATAAAACACAACAATTTATAGACATTATTTGGGAAGAATTTAATAAGAAGGGAGAAGTAAAATGTGGTAGTTATATTATAAGTAAAAAAAATCACCCTAAAATACATTCTCAAAAATTGTTTAATTATTATATACAAGCAACTGAAACAGAAACTAACATTCGTAAAATGAAAATTGTTCAGGATTATTTAAAAGATAAAAAAACAAGATTAGTCCTTTACATATATGATGCTTTTATATTTGACGTTGCAAAGTCGGATGGTAAACAAACATTATTAGACTTAGAAAACATACTTAGTGATAAATTTCCTGTAAAACTAAAAACAGGCACACATTATGGTGCTTTAAGTTAAATTTTATATTTATAGCCGGAAAATTCCGGTTATATATGAACAATCGATTATACTGTACTTTTACAACAGTAGACGCATATGAAGAAGTAGCAAACATTATTCAAACGTCTTATGTTATTCTTTTTAATAAACTTTTTGTGTTAGAAAGTTTGGATGGGGAAAAAGTTATGCTTACATATAATGTAGACATGAATAATTCAACAAGGAATTCTATGGTAGATAACACAATATTAGTACACAGAAAAAAACAAACAAACACCTTATACACAATTAATGCTCTTAATGAAGTAATAATGAGTTTAAATGGTGGGGTTTTAGACAAGTCATTCGCTGTAAATTGGAATGATTATAGAAATTGTATCTTACTGATACAAACAGAGGGTTTTAATCGTATAGACACGAAAATAAAAACAATTATAAATCTTTAGTAGAAAATTTGGTTTAGCCAAAAATGCTTCGTATATTACACGGAGTAATAAGATACATTCACATTTAATTAACAAAAAAAAACAGTATGGATTTAAATGAAATCAAAAACCGTTTAGCAAAACTAAACAACAAAGGGGGAGGTGGCTCTAGCGACTTCAAAAACAATTTTTGGAGACCACCAGTAGGTGAAAAATCAGTAGTAAGAATAGTACCTTACCAACACAACAAAGACTTTCCATTTTCGGAATTATATTTTTACTTCGGTATTGGTAAACCAAGAATGATTGCTTTGTCTAACTTTAGCGAATCAGATCCAATTTTAGAATTTGCCACTACATTGAAAAAATCAGGCGACAGTGAAAATATGGAATTAGCTAAAAAATTATACCCAAAACTTAGAGTTTTTGCTCCTGTATTAGTAAGAGGAGAAGAAGACAAAGGAGTTAGGTTTTATGAATTTGGAAAAATGGTTTATCAAGAACTATTAGGTGTTATGGCTGATGAAGATTATGGTGATATTACAGACATTCAGAAAGGTCGTGATGTTACTGTAGAAGTAATTCCCGCAGCAGAAACAGGTAAAATGTTTAATACAACAACAATCCGTGTTAAACCAAACCAAACACCATTAGTAGGTGATGCTACAAAAGCAACATCACTTTTAGAAGATCAAAAGAATTTAGTTTCTTTATTTAAGAAATATACTTTTGATGAAATGAAGGATGAATTACAAGGTTGGTTAAAGCCATCTGATGAAGACGGTGGAAAACAAACTGAAGTTAAAGCAGCACCTTCTAAAACTAAAGAAACTATTGATAGTAAACTTGATTCATTATTTGACTAATGGCTAGAAAAAAGAAAGAAGAAGATACAAATAGAGATGAACTAACAGGATTACTAGCAGATTCCCTAAACAAAAAGTTCAGTAAGACTCACCATAAGGTAGCTTACTTTCTAGATGGTAGTGAGGATTCACCTACCGACGTTAACGATTGGGTTTCTACAGGATCAACGGTATTAGATTTAGCTATATCTAACCGTCCTGATGGAGGTTTGCCAGTTTCTAAAATAGTTGAAATAACTGGTTTAGAACAAAGTGGTAAATCATTGTTAGCATCTCATGTTATAGCAAACACACAGAAAAAAGATGGTATTGCGGTATACATTGATACTGAATCATCGCTAAACGCACAATTTTTAGAAGCAATTGGAGTTAACGTCGAAAAAATGGTTTATTTACCATTGGAGACAGTTGAAGACATAATGGAAGCTATCGAAGATATCATCCTTAAAGTCCGAGAAAAGAATCCCAATAAACTTGTAACTATTGTTGTAGATTCAGTAGCCGCAGCTACCACTAAAATTGAGTCAGCCGCTGACTTTGAAAAAGATGGTTATGCCACTCAAAAGGCAATTATTTTATCCAAAGCAATGCGTAAAATTACTAACTTAATTGGGAAGGAAAAAATACTTTTAGTATTCACGAACCAATTAAGACAAAAGATGGGCGCAATGCCATTTGCTGACCAATATACTACTTCCGGTGGTAAAGCCTTACAATTTCATGCATCAGTTAGATTAAGACTCAAACAAGTTGGGAAACTTAAAGAGAAACTTAATGGGGTGGATGAAGTTGTAGGTTCCGAAGTTGAAGCTATAGTAGTTAAAAATAGAATGGGCCCACCAAACAGAAAAATTCGATACAATGTATTTTACAGATCTGGTATAGACAATTATGGTGGTTGGCTTAAACTAATGAAAAACTACAAAGTTTGCAAACAATCAGGCCCTATATGTAAATATACAGACACATCAACAGGAGAAATTGTTACCTTTACAGGTAAAGAATTAGAAAAACTGTGTGGAGAAAGACCTGAAATTAAAGAAGCTATGTATAGAGACACTTGTGAAGCTTATGTTATGAAATATCAACATGAAGACCCACAAGAATTAGACCCAGACATTGAAATTGATGAAAATCTTTCATAATGGGGGACATATTCAGTTTATTAGATAACGTTCAAAAACCGGGCGATTTAGGGGTAAATAATAGGGTATTAATAGTAGATGGTCTAAACCTTTACTTAAGAGCATTTGCAGTAAATGGAGCCCTAAATGACAATGGTGTACCTGTAGGGGGACTAACTGGCTTTTTAAGATCATTAGCTTATGCTATTAGAGAAGTAAATCCAACTAGAGTAATTGTAGTTTATGATGGTCAAGGAGGCAGTCAACGTAGAAGAAAAATCCATCCTGACTACAAAGCTAACAGAAAACCAGGTAAACGAATTACAAGGTGGGATGCATTTAAAGATGCTAGAGAAGAAAAGGATGCAATGAAAATTCAATTTTCTCGTTTAATAGAATATTTAGATTTTCTTCCTATCAACGTTATTTCAATAGACAAAATAGAAGCTGACGACACAATAGCTTATATAGCTCATACTTTACTAGATGAAGATGTTACGATATTGTCAGCAGACCAAGATTTTTTACAATTAGTAGATGAAAGAATCACAGTATGGAGTCCAACTAAGAAAAAATTCTATACACCTAGAATGGTTATGGATGATTATGGAGTACCGGCTCACAATTTTTTAATGTATAAGGTTTTAATGGGTGACAAATCCGACAACATCGAAGGTGTTAAAGGATTAGGACCTAAGAAATTACCTAAAATAGTTCCAGATTTACTTACTCAAACTACCCTTGATCTTGATTTCATTTTGGAACATGCGGGTAAAGGAGAAGAACCAATGCATAAAAAAATTAGTGAGTCGGAAATCCAACTCCGACTAAATGAAGAATTAATGGACTTAAAAAACCCACCAATTTCGGGCGAATTAAAATTACAAATAGCAAGATTAATAGAAGCGCCAATAAACTTGCTTTCCCGAAATGACTTTATTATGATGTATTCAGATGACCAATTAGGTAATGCTATTAAAGCACCTGATTTATGGTTAAGAGAACATTTTGTAAAATTAAATACACTAGCAAAACAAACACATGAGTAAATTAACCCAATATGGACACGCGTTTCAGATTAAGGCACTTGCTATCTTAATTACTGACAGAGATTTTCTGCAACAAATTGCAGACATAGTGTCTCCTGATTATTTTGACAATGATGCAGGTAAATGGATTATGAGAGAAACTCTAAAATATTTTAACGAATATAAGTCTGTCCCTACAATGGAAGTTTTTAAAGTTAAAGTAGAAAGTATAAATCAAGAATTACAAAGTGTAGCTGTTAAAGATTTACTCAAACAAGCATACAAAGCCTCTAAAGCAACAGATTTAAATTACGTTAAAGACACATTTTTAGATTTTTGTAAAAATCAAACATTAAAAAATGCTTTAATGAAATCAGTTGATTTATTAGAATTAGGGGATTATGATGACATTAGAAATTTAATTGACAGAGCATTAAAGGCAGGAACAGAAAGAGACATTGGTCATGAATATATGACTGAATTAGAAGACAGATTCAGAGAAGAAGCTAGAAATACAGTTGCAACACCTTGGCCCTTAATTAATAATTTACTTTGTGGTGGATTAGGAGATGGAGATTTAGGAATGATTGCAGGAGGACCTGGAGGAGGTAAATCATGGGCATTAGTTGCTTTAGGTGCAACAGCAGTTAAATTAGGCTACACTGTAATTCACTATACATTAGAATTAAGTGAAAAGTATGTAGGTAGAAGATATGATGCTTGTTTAACTGAACTTCCAGTTGGTGAAATTACTGTACATAAAGAAAAAGTTAAAGAAAAAATAGAAAGTCTACGAGGAGGTCTTTACATCAGAGAATATCCAGCGGGACAAGCAACAGTAAATACTATACATGCACATTTAGAAAAATGTATGCAACAAAATATAGAACCAGATTTAATTATTATTGATTATGCTGATTTGTTAACTTCCAAAGCAAGTAAGGAAAAAAGAGACAAATTAGATGATATTTATACTAATTTAAGAGGTTTGGCTACTGAAATGAAATTACCTATATGGACAGCATCACAAGTAAATAGATCAGGAGCAAGAGAAGACATCATTCAAGGAGATAGAATGGCAGAAAGTTACAGTAAAATGATGATTACTGACTTTGCAATGTCTTTGTCCAGAAATGCAGAAGATAAGGAAAACGGCACAGGAAGGTGGCATATTATGAAAAATAGATATGGAGCTGACGGTATAACTTACGATTCTGTTATGGACACTGCAATTGGTAAAATTGCAATAAATATGAGAGGAAACAACAGAACTGAACAAACTCCCCCAGGAGAAGTTTCGTCAGCACAGCGAAGAAGACTTCGAGGAGCTTCTAACGAGTTTTTTGGAGTTTAGTGGGTTTTCTTAGTATATATTGTATTTATCCCCACACAAAAGGGCTAGCCCTTTTTTTTTAACAAGAACAATTAATTTTTAAAATAAAATAAATGAACATTACACAAGAAATTTTATCAGACATCGTAGTTTATAACAAATATGCAAAGTATATTCCATCTAAACAAAGAAGAGAAACATGGACAGAATTAGTTACTAGAAATAAAGAAATGCATCAACAAAAATTTCCTCAATTAAAAGAAGAAATTGAAGATGTTTACGAAATGGTGTATGATAAAAAAGTTCTACCCTCAATGCGTAGTTTACAATTTGCAGGAAAACCAATTGATATAAATAATTCAAGGATATTTAATTGTTCTTATTTACCAATTGATGATTGGAGAGCTTTTAGTGAAGTAATGTTTTTGTTATTATCAGGGTGTGGTGTAGGTTATAGTGTTCAAAAACACCATGTTGAAAAATTACCTGAAATTAGAATCCCTAGAAAAACAAGAAGATTCTTAGTAGGAGATTCAATTGAAGGGTGGGCAGATTCAGTTAAAGTATTAATGAAATCTTATTTTGGAATTACTGCTGCAAGACCTATTTTTGACTTCCGTGATATTAGACCAAAAGGAGCAGAATTAATCACTGTAGGAGGTAAAGCACCTGGTCCAGAACCTTTAAAAGAATGTTTATTCCAAATACAAAAAGTATTAGATAGAAAAAAAGATGGAGAACAATTAACCTCTATTGAAGCTCATGATATTATTTGCCATATTGCTGACGCAGTATTATCAGGGGGTATTCGTAGAGCTGCATTAATTTCTTTATTTGATTTACATGATAACGAAATGTTAACTTCAAAACATGGTGCTTGGTGGGAGTTAAACCCACAAAGAGGTAGAGCTAACAATTCAGCTGTAATTATTCGTTCAAAAGTTAAAAAACAAGATTTCTTTGAATTGTGGGGTAAAATTGTTGCAAGTAATTCGGGAGAACCAGGAGTATATTTTTCAGATGATAAAGATTGGGGGACTAATCCTTGTTGTGAAATTGCATTAAGACCATTTCAGTTTTGCAACCTAACAGAAATTAATGTATCTAATATAGAATCACAAGAAGATTTAAATAGAAGAGTAAGAGCAGGAGCATTTTTAGGAACTTTACAAGCAAGTTATACTAATTTTCATTATCTTCGTGACATTTGGAAAAGAACAACAGAAAAAGATGCACTTGTAGGTGTAGGAATGACAGGAATTGGTAGTGGTAAAGTTTTAGAATTTAATTTAGAAGAAGCAGCAGCAGAAGCTAAAAAATCTAATGAAGAAATCGCAAATATTTTAGGAATCAAAAAAGCAGCCCGTGTAACAACAGTAAAACCTTCTGGAACTAGTTCATTAGTATTAGGAACTTCATCAGGAATTCACGCTTGGCACAATGATTTTTATGTAAGACGTATGAGATTAGGAAAAAATGAAGCACTTTATCAATATCTTTCACAATCCCACCCAGAATTAGTTGAAGATGATTTCTTTAAACCAGACATTCAAGCAGTTGTGTCCGTTCCACAAAGAGCCCCGAAAGGAGCAATTTATAGAACAGAAAGTCCAATGGATTTATTAGAAAGAACTAAAAAATTCAATGTAGAATGGGTAAAAGCAGGACATAGAAAAGGAGCCAATACAAACAACGTTTCAGCTACAATTTCAGTTAAACAAGACGAGTGGGATTCAGTTGGAGAATGGATGTGGAAAAATAAACATACATTTAATGGTTTGTCTGTATTACCTTATGACAATGGTTCATACACTCAAGCACCCTTTGAAGACATTACAGAAGAAAAATTCTTGGAAATGGAAAGCCATTTAAATGGTATTGATTTAAAACAAATAGTTGAAATGTCAGACGAAACAGATTTAAAAGACCAAGCTGCTTGTGCAGGTGGTGCATGTGAAATAGTATAATGAGAAAGGACGATTGGATTACAAAATTACATTATAAAGAATTTTTAAAACCTAAATTACAACCAGAAGAATTCTATTGGAAAGATGGCAAAATGATTATGACTGAGAAACACCACTTAAAAAGAGGACATTGTTGTACTAATGGATGTAAACATTGCCCTTATGGTTTTAAAAAACCAACAAATTAAATGATAAACCAACAAATAATAGAAATACAAGGTAAATTGTATCAACTTAAGAGAAAATTTCTTGAGGAAAGAGTTAATTTAGATGTAGAAGATGGTGTTTCAATATTAAAACAATATTATCATTGTGATTCAATGTTTAAAGCACAAGGATTTTTGTGGTTATGTAATGAAATAAAAGAAATAGAATATGAAGAAGTCTAAAAAAACACTAGAAGATTTAAATAATATACAAGAGGATCTTAATAAAATATTAAATTTAATTGATAATTTAGATGAATTAGATGAAGACACTGATGTAGAAGATTTAGATAAAACTATAGATAAGATGCAAAAGGATATGGATGAAAAATATAAAGAAATTATTTCTGAAAATAATTTGGGTTCCAAAGAATAAGTTATTATACACAAATAAATAAAAGTTATGTTTCAAAGTACAAAAATATTTGATGGTTTTAGCTGTTGTTTTAGACAATGGAAAGCAACCACAACACACTGCCGATTCTTACACGGATATGGTATTTCATTTAAAGTAACATTCGAAGGAGAACTAGACAACCGTAATTGGGTTTGGGATTTTGGAGGTATGAAAAGAGCAAAAACATTAATTGATGGTATGCAACCTAAAGCATGGATGGATCACATGTTTGATCATACTGTTTTAATTGCTGAAGATGATCCAGAATTAGATGGTTTTTTATCTATGAAAAAAAGTAAAGTAGCTCAGATAAGAATAGTAAAAGCTACAGGCGCAGAAAAATTTGCAGAATTTATATTTCATAAATTAAATAATTTTGTAAAAAATGAAACTAACGAACGTGTTCAAGTTAGATCAGTAGAATTTATGGAACACGGTAAAAACACAGCAATTTATTCAGAAAAATATGTTTAAAATATCCCACGAGCTTCCAATTAATATGCTCGATAAAAGTTTTGAAATTAATGATTATGAGTATTGTTTACCTCATCTATTAGATCAGAATGAAACTTATAGAAAGCATTTTGAAGATGCTAAAGAATCAGGTAGTTATATTATAATGGACAATTCACTCCATGAATTAGGTGAAGCGTATAATTCAGAAAGACTATTACATTGGATTAATCATTTAGAACCAAATGAATTTATTGTACCAGATGTGTGGCAAGATAAAACAGCAACATTAGTTAATGCTAAAAGATGGCAGTCAATAGAACTACCAGAAGGAGTAACTAAAGTAGCAGTTGTTCAAGCACAAAGTTACCATGAAGCATTTGAATGTTATAACATTTTAAAAATGCAAGGTTACAAAAAGATAGCATTTAGTTATGGTGCTGATTGGTATGCAGATGAATTTCCTCACCCAAATCCCTTGGTTGGTAAAATGATGGGTCGTATAATGACTATATCAAAAATGTATAAATCAAAATTAATATCAAAATCAGACAGAGTTCATTTATTAGGATGTGCTTTACCACAAGAATTTGGTTATTATGCTGACTTTCCTTTTATCGAATCAATTGACACATCAAATCCTATAATTCATGGTTTACAAGGCGTAAAATATAACAGCTTAGGATTATTAAATAAAGAATCTATTAAAATAGACCAAATAGACAAAGAAATCAATACAGATGTACTGTATGATATAAACCACAACCTCATCCAATTCAAACAATTTATACAGGATGGCAATACAAAACAAAATTAATGATATCAATTACAATCGCAATATGTGCTTTAGCTTTCGCAGCATATGTTTATTTTACACACGATAAAATAGCAGAAAGAAAAGCAGAGTCCATGTTAGTAAAATGGAAAGTTAAAGAAGAAAAAGCAATCAGAGAAGATGCTTATTCAAGGTCAAGAGCAGTAAGTTTTGGAAAAACAATTGAACATTATGTTCCTTTTATGGAAGATTTTCCAGTAAACCCTAAAGACGTACAATTTTTTGGAAAACCAATTGATTACATAGCGTTTTCAGACAGAGGAAGTAAGAAAAAATGTTCAGTTCATTTTATTGAAGTAAAAAGTGGTAATTCACAATTAAATGGACACCAGAAAAACATTAAAAATGCTATATTAGATGGTAGAATACATTGGCATGAGCACACAGTAGATGGAATTTGGGAACATGAAACTAGAAAACAACATTTAAATAAGAAAAAATAATGAAGAAACAAGCAGTATTATCATTATCAGGTGGAATGGACAGTAGTACAGTATTATTACACTTGTTAGCAAAAGGTTATGAAGTAACAGCATTAAGTTTTGACTATGGTCAAAAACACAATGTAGAATTAGAAAGAGCAGCAGAATTAATTGAATATTTAGATAAAACAGGACATCCAGTAAAATATCAAAGAATTACATTACAAGGATTGGTTTCTCTTTTAGATTCAAATTTAGTTAAAGGAGGTGATGATGTTCCAGAAGGCCATTATGAAGAAGACAACATGAAAGACACTGTTGTACCTAACAGAAATAAAATGTTTTCATCTATTATTCAAGCAGTAGCATTGTCTATTGCACAAGTAAGAGGAGGCGAAGTAAGAATAGCAATGGGCATACATGCAGGTGATCATGCAATTTATCCTGACTGTAGACAAGAATTTAGAGATGCAGATTATGAAGCCTTTAAGCAAGGTAATTGGGGCGCAGATAAAGTAAATTATTACACACCTTATTTAGATGGTGACAAATTTACTATTTTAGAAGATGGTGTAGCTTGTTGTGAATTTTTAGGTTTAGACTTTGATGAAGTTTATAAAAGAACAAATACCTCATACAAACCAGACGCAGAAGGTAAATCAGATTATAAATCAGCATCTTCTGTAGAAAGAATTGAAGCATTCCTAAAATTAGGAAGAAGAGACCCAGTCGAATACATCGATGGTTGGGAGACAGCAAAACAACACGTAGAAAAATTATTAGCAGACCATGCGTAAAAGAATAAAAGATTATAGTAAAACATTACCAGTATTAGAGGTATATCGTTGTGTTCAATCCGAAGGAAGTAGGATTGGAAGACCAACAATTGCTGTTAGAACTACTGGTTGTACACACAGATGTTATTTTGGAGAAGGTGGTTGGTGTGACAGTTGGTATACAAGCATTCATCCTGAAAAGGGAGTTTTTACTTTCAATGACATTATAAAAATATATGATGAAAATCCCCATATAAAAGAAATGATGTTAACTGGAGGTTCTCCAACAATGCATCCTGCATTAGTAAACGAATTAACACATTTTGCACATGAAAGAGACATTATTATCACTATCGAAACTGAAGGATCAGCTTTTGTTGAAACCGATTATCCTATTAACTTGCTTAGCATTAGCCCTAAGTTTAGTAATTCCGTGCCTGTTATTGGCGCTGTTACTCCAGCTGGGAAGGTGGTTGACCAAAAATTTATAGACACTCACAACAGAAAAAGACAAAACACAGATGCAATTAAAAAAATGATGGCATTTCACACTGATTATCATTTAAAACCTGTGTGGGACGGAACACCAGGAAATTTAGAAGAAATTGAAGCCTATAGAGTTGAATTAGGGATACCTAAAAATAGAACATGGATCATGCCCGCAGGAGACACAAGAGAAACATTAATAAAAATGTATCCAATAGTTTTTAATATGTGTGTTGAACACGGTTATAATATGACAGGTAGAGATCATATTATTGCTTTTGACCAACAAAGAATGGTATAATGACTATAAAAGAAATTTACGCTATAGTAAAAGAAATTGAAGATCATGTTGAAGATACTTGTTGTTCTGTAACTATGGATCCTATAGATGTAAAAGATTTAATAACAAAATTAAGAATAGCAATAAACGAATATGATAAAAGAAGTAGTATCAAGTAAAGACTTACAAACAGCCATAAATGGTTTAGGTAGTGTAATAAGTAACTATTGTAAACATGAAGGTGGAGGAATTGTGTTTATATGTGTTATGAAAGGAGGATTTATGTTTTTTAGTGATTTAATAAAAAAAATAGATTATCCGATTGAAGTAGATTTTGTTAAATGTAGTTCATATGATGGTTTTGAACAAAAATCTATAGAAATGCATTATGATGTTGAAGCAAGGATAAAGGACAAAACAGTATTTTTAGTTGATGACATTTTAGACAGTGGAAACACAATGAATGAGTTAAAAGACCATTATATGAAATTAGGAGCAAAACAAGTTGAAACAGTGTCAGCAGTTTACAAAGAAAACTTGGATTTCCCAGATCACTTTTTTATATACAAACAACCAGAAGGGGTTAATCCATGGTACATTGGATATGGTATGGATGGACCTAAAGGATACAGTAGAAATTTAGATACAATAAAAATATTATAATGGAAGAAAAAAAATTAAATTTAGAATGTGCACAAGAAGGTTTCGCTAATGGCGTTGCGCCTGGCTTTCCTCTTGATAGCGCTACAAAAAATGCTATGATACATGAAGCAACTGAAGCTTATGGTAAGTTTTTAGATGCTTTAAAATGCGATTGGAGAAATGATCCAAATTCAAACGACACACCCAGACGTGTAGCTAAAGCCTATGTAAATGATTTATGGGCTGGTAGATACACTGCAATGTCACCAATTACTTCCTTCCCTTCCGATGGTTATGATGGAATTGTAATCGAAAGAAACATTCCATTAACTTCAATGTGTTCACACCACCACCAAACAATTGGTGGGGTGGTTCATATTGGTTATATATGTTCAGAAAAGGGAACAGTTGTAGGTTTAAGTAAATTAAACAGAATTGTTGAACATTTTGGAAGAAGAGGAGCAATACAAGAACAATTAACTACTGCAATTCACCATGCAGTAAATGAAATTTGTGAAAATAACTTAGGTGTTATTATTACAATAGTTGCAACTCACAATTGTGTAAGTTGTAGAGGTGTTAAACATAGAGGAGCTGCAATGGTTACAACTAAGGCATCAGGTGTGTTTAGACACAACGGAAATGATGCAAGACAAGAGTTTTTTAACTCATTAAAAATTAACAACGGAGGACATCAAATATAAATTAAAATTAAAACAAAAATTATGGAAAAATCACTAGAATTAGTAAACGCAATCAAAGAGCAAATCTTATTGATTGAGGGAGAAATAGATAAAACAACAGCTGCAGCAAAAGGAAGATGTAGATCAGCTGCAAATTCAATTAAAAAATTATCTGCAGAATTTAAAAAAGCTCATAAATAAGATGGCATATTACATTGCAACAGTAAAAGTTCAAGATGAGAACGAAAGGGGTAGAGTTTCAAATACAAATGAAACATACTGTGTTGAAGCAGAATCAGTTACAGATGCGGAAGCTAAAGTAGTAAAAGAATTTGAAGGTTATCAAATGGATTACCAAGTAAAATCAGTAAAAGAATCAAAAATTATTAAAATTTTAGAATAATGGCAAAACAGTTAGAATTATTTAAAGATGAAAAATTAAGCCCTAAATACTGGGAAGTACCTTTCGTAGATGAAGTACAAGAATTTAATGATACATTTGGTAAACCAAATAATTATAAACCTGTAATTGGTGAAAAAAAACAATGGCAGTTTGTGTATGATTTTATTCTTGAAGAATTAGAAGAATATAAAGAAGCTTGTGAAAAAGGAGACATTGTAGGGATATTAGATGCATTGTGTGATATTACTTATGTTTCTTTAGGTAATGGAGCTTTATTACATGGTTTAAAAGGTAAAGTATGGGAAGCATACGCAGAAGTACAGGCTTCAAACATGTCTAAATCATGTGAAACTATAGAAGTAGCCGAAGAAACAGTTAAATTAAGATCAGAAGAAAAAGGTCACCCATGTCATTGGGAACAAGTAGGAGATCGTTATGTAGTATATCGTTCAAGCGATAAAAAAGTAATGAAATCTATTAATTATTTTGCACCAAACTTAAAACAATTTTTTACAGATGAAGAACTCAAAAACGTCTAAAAACATATCATTGGCAAATGCCCAACAATTACCAGACGCAAAAAAACACCAACAAATAAGTTTTATTAAATCAGGTATAAGAATATTAGGTTATATTTTTATTCCTTTTAATATTGATGTCGCAGTAACATTACTTGTAGTGTCAGAAGCAGTAGGGATAATTGAAGAACTCGTATAAAAAACTTGGAGAAGCAAAATATTTTTCGTATCTTATCGTATGTATAAAAACTGTTACGCTGTAAAAAAACCCGACGTTTGGAACGTTTATGATATTCATTTATGGACAGACGAAGGTTACACTGTTGAAGAATTTCAAAATTATGGTTATCAAGAGTGTAACGAATATCATGCAACTCATTGGGGTTTAAAAGATGAACCATTAAAAAAGGTTTATAATTGGAATAGAGAAACTCAAGGTATGCATTATGCAGACCATACAAGAGGAAACATACACACAAAGTTTCTAATTGACAAGTATGGTACAAATGATGAAATTTCTACAACCCATAGAGAAGTATTTTTTGACATTGAAATTGAAATGGGGGGTGCATTAACACCTGAATATATTGCGTCAGCACCTAAACCTATTACATCAATTGCTTGGTGGGACAAACAAACCGACGAATGGGCAATTGTTATATTAGACAAAACAGGTGAAATTAAAGCAGGTACACAAGATGGTAGAGAAATTATTCCTGTAAGTAGAGAAAATGATTTAATTGAAGTATTTTTGACTAGAATGGAAGCTATATCACCTGACATTTTAGTAGGTTATAATAGCGATTATTTTGACATTCCTTACATTTATTACAGAATAAAAAATCGTTTAGGTGAACGCACAGCAAAACGTTTGTCACCAGTTAGAATTGTTGAAGAACGCGATAAAAGATGGTACCCAGATCAACCAATTAGAATTGCAGGTGTAACGTCACTTGATTACATGCGATTACATAAAAAATATTCGTTTCAACAAGAACCATCAATGAAATTAGATTCTTTAGGTGAAAAGTATGTTAACCAAGGAAAAATTGAATATGACGGATCATTAGACAGATTATTTGCAGAAGACAAACAAAAGTTTATAGATTATAACTTTGTGGATGTTTTAATACTTAAAAAATTAGATGAAAAATTTAAATATTTAGATTTAACAAAAAACATATCACACAAAGGAAAATGTGTGTATGAAGAAGTTTATCAATCATCTAGAACACAAGATGGAGCTATATCAGCTTACTTATTAGGTGAAGAAATTATTCCACCAAACAAAGACCCTAACCCAATAATAAAAGAAGATGCAGAAGGAAACAAATTATCGTATGCTGGTGGATATTTATTCTGTCCTAAAACGGGCATTTACAATTACATGTTCGATGAAGATCTTACTAGTCTATATCCTTCTATTATTATGTCTCTTAATATTGGGAGGGAAACTTTAGTAGGACGACTTGTAACAACAGATGATAGAAATAATAGATTAGCTTTAAATGATCTTAAAAAAATGGATCCTAAAGACGAATTTGAAGTTGAAAATTTACAACGAAGAAAAAAGATATTGTCTGTTGGTGAAATATTAGCATTAGTAGAACAAAACGATCTAGCAATCACAGCCAATGGTGTAATGTTTAGAACAGACAAACCATCTACCCTGTCAGTTGTACTTAGCAAATGGTTTGACGAAAGAGTTGAATATAAAAATGCTATGAAAAAAGCATATAAGGCAGGTAATAAAGAAGAAGGTGAATTAAATCATTTGCGTCAATATACAATGAAAATTTTACTTAACTCATTGTATGGAGCCACTGCATTACCTACGTTTAGATATGGATCTGTATTATTAAGTGAAGGCATTACACTTACAGGACAAAGAATCATTCAGGATTCAGGAACATTTATAAATAAAACGGCTGAAGAAACTTTAGAAACAGGTAAAGACGTTTATGAAATTAGAACCACACCTCTCCAACGATATGAAGAATGTAGTAGTGTTGTAGTCTATGAAGACACAGATTCATGTTATGTTAATGCTGAACCATTATTACGTAAGTTAAATCCAAATTTTGACGATTTAGATGAAACAGTTAAAGCAGACAAGCTTGAAGCAATGTCATTAGAGTATGAGAAAAAAATCAATGAATATTACAACCATCTTGCATTAGATGCATTCAATGTTCCGGTAGACAAACACAGATTAGAAATGAAAACGGAATGTACAATACGTTCTGCATTCTTTTCAGGTAAACGTAGATATGCACAGTATATCACAAAGAAAGAAGGTATAGCTTGTAATGAAATTGACGTAAAAGGTCTTGACTTTAAAAAGTCAAATTTCCCACCATTATTTAGAACATTCTTTGAAGGTATATTACATAAAATATTATTTGGTGCTACAAGAGAAGAAATCGATAAAGAAATATTAGCATTTAAGGAATCACTTAAAGACATTGATTTTGTTGAAATATCAAAACCAACAGGAGTTAAAAATGTAAAAAAATACACAGGTCTCCCTGCAAGCGCAGATTGTATATTTAGTGAATTTGAAAATAAAGCACCTGTAGGTGTTAAAGCAGCTGTAAGATACAATGATTTACTTAAATTTAAAAATTTAGATAAAAAACACACTCAAATTGTAGAAGGAGATAAAATCAAATGGGTTTATTTAAGGGACAATCCTTATAAAATTGATACTATGGGATTCTTAGATTTTGATTTACCAAAACCTATTCGAAAATTTATTGAAGAATATGTGGATATACCAAGATCTTTTGATACGATACTTAAGAACAAATTAGAGTCGTTTTATCAAGATCTCGGTTGGGGAAATTTAACACTAAATACGTATGTTCAACAATTTTTTAAGTTTTAAAAAGGTTATATGATAAGCAAAAAGGTTATATCGGACATTGTGTCCAAATATTCATTAGGTAATAATATTGAAAAAGTTAAATGGATCATCACAGATGAAAAATTAATTATTCATTTTATTAATGATTCTAAAGATTTAGTAGGATATGTAGACTATAGAAAAGAAATTGGTCTTAAACCGGGTGATTATGGTATTTTTAATACATCTCAACTTATTAAATGTTTAAATATATTAGATGGGGACATTTTAGTTGATGCTACAACATCAAAACTAAATATGGCTGACACAAATTATGATATAAAATTTAATCTTGCAGATCCTGCTGTAATACCAAATGTACCAGATGTAACAAGTAATTCAGATGAATGGAGTGTGTCTTTTAATGTTAATGATGAATTTATAACAAGATTTGTTAAATCAAAAGATGCATTAAGTGAATTAGAAACATTTACAATTGAAACTAGAGATGGTTTTACAGGTGAAGAATTAGTATTTACAGTTGGTACAAATATTACGAATACAATTGAATTTGTAGTAGAAAACCCAACAATCAATGAATCATTTAACGCTATACCATTTAATTCTAATTTAATGAAGGAAATATTAAAAGCAAATAAAGATTATAATAGTGGTGAAATTCGTATTAATAAGAAAGGTCTATTAGATGCACATTTTCATCATGATGATGATCTATACACAGGATATTATTTAGTAAGAAAACAAGAAAACAATTAAAATATGAGTGAAGAAACTAAAAACCAAATTACAGAATATGTTTATAAAAATTATAAATTATATAAAAATAAACAATTAATTATTAAAGAATTTGATAATTGCTTTCATGTATTAGTACATGAAGACAGTTCTCCATTAATATTAGGTAAAAATATAATCAATTAAAATAAAAGTTATGAGAGGAAGACAAAAAGGTCAAACCAAAAGAATGAGCATGATTAAAGATCCAATTATCGCTCCCTATGAAATTCAAGTAGAAGAGGATCAGTATGTCTTAATGGATACAGAAAAAGACAAACCATTAGGATATTATACAAATTTAGATAATGTTATTAAAAGAGTATCTAGAATGAGCTTGGCTAATGCAAAAGATGAATATACATTAGCTGGATTTATAGAAAGCTTTAACAACATTAAAAATAAATTAACACAACCTTATAAAAATATATAAATTATGGAATGTCCAATTATACCTTTAAGTGACAAAATTGTAATTCTCCAACAAGAAGAAGGAGAACAAACTTACGGAAATATTATTATACCTGATGCAGGTCAAGAAAAACCAGAAATGGGAACAGTATTAGCTGTAGGTCCTGGTAGAATTAGTACTGATGGTACTTTAATACCTAATAGAATAGAAGTAGGAGTTACAGTTATAGTACCAAAATTTGGTGCACAAGTAGTAGTAGTAGAAAATGAAACATACATTGTAGCAGGGGAAAGTGATGTATTAGGAATTATTAAACAAAAAGAAGACAATGAGTAAAATTATCGAAACAGGTTCTGATTCAAGAACAAAATTATTAAGTGGAGTAAACCAACTAGCAGAAGCAGTTGTAACAACATTAGGACCTAATGGGCGTAATGTAGTAATTGCACAACAAGGAGGTAATTTACCACAATCAACTAAAGATGGTGTTACAGTTGCAAAAACAGTTGTACTAAAGGATCCAGTTGAAAATCTAGGTGCACAAATGGTTAAACAAGCAGCAGTACAAACAGGTGATTCAGCAGGTGATGGTACAACAACATCTACTTTATTAGCTAAAGAGTTGATTTCAGAAGGTATGAACCATACAAATTTATCTCAAAAACACAACGCAGTTGCTATTAAGAGAGGTATGGACAAAACATCTAGAGAAATTGTTAAACACTTAAAAGAAATGTCTACTGACATTTCATCAGAAGAACAAATTAAACAAGTTGCTACCATTTCAGCAAATAATGACGATGAAGTTGGAGAGTTAATTGCAGCAGCAATTGATAAAGTAGGTTTAGATGGTGTTGTAACTGTTGAAGAAAGTAAATCATATGAAACAACATTAGAAACAGTTGAAGGTATGGAATTTGATAGAGGTTATAAATCACCTTACTTTGTAACTGACAACTCAACAATGCAGTCTCAATTAGATGAACCATATATTTTATTGTATGATGGTAAAATTAGTCAAGTTAAAGAATTATTACCTATTTTAGAAGCAGTTTCACAACAAAACAAATCACTCTTAATTGTAGCAGAAGACATTGATGGTGAAGCATTAGCTGCTATGATTGTAAATAAAATGAGAAGTATTTTAAAATGTTGTGCTGTTAAAGCTCCTGACTTTGGAGAAAGAAGAACACATATATTAGAAGATATAGCTGTATTAACAGGTGGTACTGTTATTTCTAAACAAAAAGGTATGCGTTTAGATAAAGCCACATTTGATCAATTAGGTACTGCAAGAGGTATAACAGTAGGTAAAGAAAAAACTACAATTGTAGATGGTAATGGTACTGAAGAAGCAATTACTGCTCGTTTAGAAGAAGTTAAAGATCAAATTGAAAGAGCAGAAAGTAATTACGCTATAGAACAATTACAAAATAGATTAGCTAAAATGGCTGGTGGTGTTGCAGTAATTAATGTAGGTGGTTTTACCGAAACTGAAATGAAGGAAAAGAAAGATAGAGTGGATGACGCATTACACGCTACAAGAGCTGCCTTAGATGAAGGTATTGTTGCTGGTGGTGGAGTTGCTTTATTAGAAGCTAGACACAAATTAAGAACAGCAAATCAATTAGTTTGTGAAGGCGATGAAACAATTGGAGCTGAAATTTTATTAAATGCTATTGAAAAACCATTTATTCAAATTCTTAAAAATGCAGGTATAGATAAATACCATGCTATATTAGCTAATGTAGAAAAAAATTATGATGGTTATAACATTAAAACAGGAGAATATGTGAATATGGTAGAAGAAGGAATCATTGATCCAACAAAAGTAACAAGAACAGCATTGGAAAATGCAGTGTCAGTTGCAGGAACAATGTTAATAACAGAATGTACAATAGTTGATGATCCCAAAGATGATAAAGAAGTGGATCCAATGTCAATGATGGGAATGTAATGACAATACTTAATTATTTTTTTATAGGAGCTGGTTTTACATTTGTAATGGATTTACTTTTAAGTATGGAAAGTATTAGATCCCACCCAGCAGTAGAAAACCAAGAGTGGGGAATGTCACAAAGAATACTTTGCATGGTTATATGGCCTATAGCAGCTTTAACATTTACAATAGCATTTATTAAACAATTTTTTAAATAATGGAACTTTGGGTAGAAAAATATAGACCAACAACTTTAGAGGAGTATGTAGGTAATGAAACGATTAAAAATAAGATAGCAGATTATCTTAAACAAGGATCAATTCAAAACCTACTATTCCACGGAGTGGCAGGTACAGGTAAAACAACATTAGCTAAATTAATTGCTAAAAATTTAAATTGCGATTTGTTGTATATTAATGCTAGTGATGAAAGAGGTATAGATACAATTAGAGATAAAATTATACCATTTGCTTCAAGTATGAGTTTTAATGATGTTAAAATTGTTATATTAGATGAAGCAGATTATATTACACCACAAGCACAAGCAACATTACGTAACACAATTGAATCTTGTAGTAAAACAACCCGTTTTATATTTACTTGTAATTATTTAGAACGTATAATTTCGCCATTACAAAGTAGATGTCAAACATTTGAAATTACACCCCCTTCAAAAGAGGCAGTAATTGATTTAACAGATCGTATAGCTGTAGAAGAAGGAGTAGGAAGTGGGGGTGTTCGTGCGGATATAAATGTAGTTTCTGTTATAGATACACATTACCCTGACATTAGAAAAATAATTAATACAATACAAGGTTCTGTTGTTGATGGTCAAATTAAAATCGACAATAACTCACTAAAAAACACACAATTAGGTGGTTTAGTAGTTGATGCATTAATTAGAAAAGCTAAATTGTCAGAAATTAGACAAATATTAGCAGATTCAGGTTCAAGAGAATTTGACGATTTATTTAAGTATATTTATGATAAATCATCAACGTTGTTTGGTGATAGAGAGGGTGAAGCGATACTTATTATTGCGAAGTACCAATATGAATATACATTTGTGCTAGAGAAAGAAATTTGTGTAGCTGCAATGTTAAATAAACTAATAAATTTATGCTAAACATACCAGTAATAAAAGGAAATATAAATAAGGCCCTAAAACAGTTTAAAAGAAAATTTAGAGATACACAAGTTCTTAGAGAACTTAGAGAACGTAAAAATTACACTAAAAAATCTTTAAAAAGAAAGATACAAAAAGAAGAAGCAATTAGAAAATTTAAAAAACAACAAGAAGATGAATAACCCACAACAACCACAAATGAACATAGACATGAGTCAAACAACAGCTGAAGTTTGTGAAAAATGTGAAAATGATACATTTATACAAGTATTTATGATGCGTAGATTATCTGCATTATTATCCCCAGCAGGACAAGAATCTATGATACCTATTCAAGCATTTGCATGTGCCAAATGTGGTCATGTTAATCCTGGATTTTTACCTAAGGAATAATGAATCCATTCGAACACGTTAAAAATTTACACACTAAAAAAAGACGTTGGGAAGACTTTAATGATGAAGAAAAAAAATCATTTAATGTTTTTATAATAAACAAAACATTAAGTTTTAATCCTAATTATCTTAATATAGTTAATATGGTTCAAAATTACACAGGTTTAAATCAAGTATTGTCTCAAAAAGAAGTATTCAATTTATATTACTCACTTTTACCAACTAAATTTAAATTTTACAAATGGATTAAAGGAGAAAAAACTAAAAAAGACAAAGAAAAAGCAGAATATTTAGCTATGCATTTTAAAGTTAGTATAAGAGAAGCATACGATTATTTAAATATATTAGACAAAAAAACAATTAAATCAATAATAAAAAATTACAAAAATGAACCATCAAGAAAGGCTATATAAAGCACTAAAAAGCGAATGTGAAGCAAAAATTAATGAAGCATTATTAACACTAGACATGTGTTTTTTTAAAGGCACAGCAATTGGCGAACATACGTCAGAGCATTTTCTAGCAGAAGCTTTAAAAGCATTAGACAAACTAACAGAATCAAGAGATAAACTAGACACATTAAAACAATATTATGATGAATCTAGTATGTTCAATAAACAACAAAAATTAAACGATTAATGGAATTTACAGAAAAAGACAACGAAGCAGTAAAATGGTGTGAAGATAATCACGCTGAATTATGCACAGAGTATAAAAAAATTATGATGAACCAATACATTACGTTCTGTAAAAAACATAGAAATTATGGTTGTGGTAACATAAATGTAGGTACTAATTTAGAAACATCAGGTGATGTAAAATTAGCATTAACAGGTTTATGGTTTAGAATGAATGATAAAATTCAACGTTTAAAACAATTAGTTATAATGGGTGAACCAGATACAGTAGGTGAATCTATTGACGATACATTTCAAGACTTATCTGTTTATGGTATTATAGCTCAGATAGTTAAAAAAAAGAAATTCAAGTAAGACTTGGCTAAGCTAAATATTTTTCGTATCTTAACGATATGAATATAATAGAAAACATCCAAAAAACTGTAGTTCCAGAAATGGATTGGGACACAGAAAAAAACATCAGTTACACACAATTGTCTGCTTGGTCAGAATGTCCTCACAGATGGAAAGAAATGTACATTGATAAAATTAAAACACCACCAAACATTTACTTTTCATTTGGTACCGCAATGCACGAAACACTCCAAGAGTATATGGAGTTAATGTACAACAAAGGTCAACAACATGCTGACGAATTTGACGCACATAAACATTTTCAAGAAGGTTTTATAGCTTTATATAAAGGTGACGTTGAAAAAGTAGATGGTGTGCATTTTGCTACACAAAAAGAATTAATCGAATTTACAAATGATGGTTTAGAAATCATTGATTTCTTTCTAAAATACAGACAAGACCATTTCCACAAACATGGCTGGAAATTATTAGGTATCGAAATGCCTATATTAACAGCACCACACGAAGATTATCCAAATGTAAAGTTAATGGGTAAATTAGATTTAGTTATGTTTGATGAAACACTACACAGAGTAGTTATTTGGGACATTAAAACATCAACTCGTGGTTGGACTAAGTATGATAAGGAAAATAAAATAAAAACATCCCAAATGGTGATGTACAAGAAATATTTTGCAGAACAGTATGATGTTCCTGTAGATAATATTGATGTTAGATATTTTATTGTTAAACGTAAAATTCCAGCAAACCCAAGATATCCAATAATGAAATCGCGTATCCAAAAATTTGAACCATCAAGTGGTAAAACAACACAAAACAAAATGGTAAAAAATATGAAAGCATTCATAGAAGACGTATTTATTGACGGATCTCATATGTATGACACAGATAATATTGACAGAATTTTAGCAGAAACTGACAAGTGTAAGTCTAAATGGTGTCAAACATGTAGATAAAATATGAAAGAACGTATATTCCCCATCATAGTAGCGCTTTCAGCGCTATCTGTGTCCGCCTCAGCTGCTTTTTATTCTGTATTTGGTTTAAGCAAATTATTTGCAGGAGCTAGCACAGAAGTAATAATAATGGCAGGTGCTTTAGAAGTTGCTAAATTAGTTATAGCTTCCTTATTATACCAATATTGGGACACAATTAATAAATTTTTAAGAGCATACTTTGTAATAGCTTGCTTTATTTTAATAGTCATTACATCAGGTGGTATTTATGGCTTTTTATCAGGTGCTTATCAAGAAACATCCACACAATCAGAATTTTTAGACAAACAAGTAGCAATTCTAGATCAAAAACGAACTAGATTTATAGAAACAAGAGACGATTTAAAATTAACAGTTAAAGAACTAACTACAGCCTTAGCTAATCCTACTCAGGTACAGTATGTAGATAAAGAATCAGGTCAATTAGTAACTACAACGTCGTCTCGCCAACGTAAATCATTAGAATCGCGTTTAAACGCATCTAAAGTCGATCTCGACATAGTCACTGATTCCATATCTGCATTAGATATACGCGTATTAGATACGCAAATAGGCAACGAATCTGCACGAGAACTTGGACCACTTAAATATATGGCTACATTAACAGGTCAACCAATGGCTACAATAGTTAATTGGTTTATGATATTAATTATTTTTGTATTTGACCCACTAGCTATTGCAATGGTTGTTGCAGCTAACATGGCTTTTGCAAACATTAAAGGAGTTGCAAGAGATCCTAAAGATTACGAGGTTTATCAACCAAAGATTGTTACAAAAGAAGTAATTAAAGAAGTACCGGTTGAAATTAAAACACAAGAAAAAATAATTAAATTACCTAAAGATTCTAAAGAATGGATATTAAATGCAGCTAAACACGCAGAAAGGAGTGGAAAAAAAGTCCCTAAAAATATTAATCGGTTTTTTGATTAGTTATATATGTATATTCGAATATAAAAATATACAAACATGACAAAAAATAATTTAAAGTTAACAAGTGTAAAAATAGTAGATCATTTGTTTGAAGATTTTAAAGTTTCATCAATTAGACACAAATTTAATTTACAAAAATTAGCAAACAGAGCAGTACATTTATACTTAACAGACGAAGAATTTCGAAAGAAATTACACAATCATACCGACTTAACAGTAAGCGGTAGTTTATAAATTTAAAAAAAAGGTTATATGAAAGAAGGTTATATCCCAAGGGACCAACGAAAAAAAATAATAATGCTTTCTGATGATATTCGTACACAAAGTGGTGTAGGAAATATGGCAAAAGAAATAGTATTAAATTCAGCTCATCATTTTAATTGGGTTAATTTAGGAGGAGCAGTATCCCACCCAGAAGCAGGACAAGGATTTGATTTATCCCCTGATATTAATAAAATGACAGGAATAACAGACGCAAATGTTAAAGTTATTGCGGCAAATGGTTATGGTGATCCTGCTATGTTAAGAGCACTTATAACTCAAGAAAAGCCAGACGCAATAGTACACTTTACAGATCCTCGTTATTGGCAGTGGTTATATGCTATGGAAAATGAAATTAGACAACAATGTCCCTTAATTTTTTATACAATTTGGGATGATTTACCTTACCCAATGTGGAATAGAGAATTTTATCGTTCAGATGATATGTTACTTTGTATTTCTAAGCAAACTAAAAATTTAGTTGAGAATGTACTTAGAGATCATCCAAAACCCGGACTTGTAAATTATGTTCCTCACGGTATAGATGAGAAAAAATATTTTCCTGTTGTAAATGACTTTGAATTTGAAGCCTTTAAAGAAAGAATATTAGGAGACGATAAAGATTTTACAGTATTACACGTTTCTAGAAATATTAGAAGAAAAAACCAATCAGACATTATATTAGCGTGGAGAACATTTTTAGATCAACTACCAGTTGAAAAAGCTAAAAAATGTACATTATTAATGAAAACAGAACCTGTATTTGAACATGGTACAGACTTACATGCTGTAATTAACAGTTTATGCGATCCTGAAATCCACAAAGTAAAAATCATTAATGAACGTTTTGATGATAAAGGGTTAAATTATTTATACAATTGTTCAGATGCTCATATGTTTATGACAGACAACGAAGGTTGGGGATTAGGTTTAACTGAATCATTAACAGCAGGTAGAATGATTATAGCACCAGTACAAGGTGGTATGCAAGACCAAATGCGTTTTGAAGATGAAAATGGTGATTGGATTGATTTTTCAACAGAACACCCATCAAATGCAGATGGTAAATATAAAAAATGTGGTAAATGGGCAATGCCTATATTTCCTAAAACACGTTCAGTAAAAGGTTCTCCTATGACGCCTTACATTTTTGCAAGTCAATGTTCAATTGAAGATGCTGCAATTGCTTTAATGAAGGTTTACAAAATGGGTCCTAAAGAAAGACAAGAAAGAGGCCTAGCAGGTAGAGATTGGGTATTGTCAGATGAGTCAGGCTTTACATCAGAGAGAATGGGCCAAGGTTTTATAGATAATATAGATAAATTACTTAAAGAATGGAAACCACAACCTCGATTTACAGTTGTAAAAGTAGATGATTCTACTAAATTAGACAATTACAACCCAGCACCAATTAGTTTAACACCAGAATTTTTAAAAGAAATACAATCAATATGAAAGCATTATGTGTAGTATCGTGTCCAATTGACACATTTTCAGGTTATGGAGCAAGATCAAGAGATTTTGTAAAATCATTAATAGAATCAAAAGGAGAAGAGTGGGACATTCAAATCATGCCACAAAGGTGGGGTGAATGTCCTTGGAATTTTTTATCAAAAGACGACCCAATAAGACAACGTTTTATAGGCCAATTAACAAGAAAACCAGACATTTGGGTACAAATTACAATACCTAATGAATTCCAACCTATAGGACAATTTAATATTGGTGTTTCTGCAGGTATTGAAACAACAGCTTATCCTGTTGATTTTATTGAGGGCAGTAACAGAATGAATTTAAATTTAGTAAGTTCTAACCATTCTAAAAATGTAGCTTTAAATTGTAATTATGAAAAAAGAGATAAAAATACTAACCAAGTAGTAGGTAATGTAAAAATAGAAAAACCTATTGAAGTATTGTTTGAAGGTTTAGATTTAAATCTTTATAATAAAGAACCACAAAATTCAGGATTACTTAAAGATATACCAGAAGATTTTTGTTTTCTTTACACAGGACATTGGTTAAATGGTAACTTAGGGGAAGACAGAAAAAACACAGGTTTAATGATTAAAACCTTCTTAGAAACTTTTAAAGGATCAGGAAAGAAAAAACCAGCATTAATTTTAAAAACAAACACATCAAATTACTCCTTAATAGATAGAGAACAAATTTTAGCTAAAATCAATCAAATTAAAGATCAAGTAGAAGGTAATTTACCTAACATTTATCTTATACATGGTGAAATGACTGATAATGAAATGAATCAGTTAAATAATGATAACAAAGTAAAAGCATTTGTGTCATTTACAAAAGGTGAAGGTTACGGTAGACCATTAGCTGAAGCAGCAATTACAGGTAAACCAACAATTGTATCTAATTGGAGTGGTCATGTTGATTTTATACATCCAGATTATAATGTATTAGTAGGAGGTGAACTTAAACCAGTACACCCTTCTGCAGCAAACCAATGGTTATTAAAAGAATCACAATGGTTTAACATTAACACAGACATAGCAAGTAGAGCTATGAAGGATGTGTTTAAAAATTATAAAAATTATTTTATAAAATCACGTAAACAAACACAGTATTTAAAAGACAATTGGTCCTTTGATAAAATGACTGAAAAATTAAATAGTTTTTTACCTAAAGTAGAAGCTGCACCTCAAGTACAAACTTTAAAATTACCAAAACTTAAAAAAGTAGAAGCAAAAACAGAATTACCAAAATTAAAATTACCAAAACTTAAAAAAATAGAAATATAATGAAACAATTAGGAGATAAATTAGTAAATAGTCCCATTTGTGATAGTGACGCATGTTATGAATCTGAATTTCAAACAGCGGATGGACCTATAAAAACATGGCTTTGTATGACTAGTGGTTACACTTCAAACACTACAATGACTTTAGATAGTGAAGGATTAAAACAAATGTTAGAATTAACAGCTGAATTAATTAAAGATCTAAGACAAGACCACATACCCCCAGGAGGTGGAGAAAAATTAGCTTGGTTCCCAACAGCAATTACAATGCCTGACAGAGGTATGATTTTTCCAGAACCAGTTGAAGGTACGGAAAATGAATGGATGTGGACAGTAGTTAAAGCTATTCCAATTCCAAAAGAGGAACAAGAAAAATATCCAGATCCCTCAAATCCTGGTAAATTTTATGAAAATAGAATGGATATGAAAAACTTAAAACGTTATGATAAATTATGTTTTATGGATGCAGCTGAGGAATTAGGTATGTTTTCTAAACCAGTTGTAAATGAAGATTAGTTATGCAATTCCCGTTTGTAATGAAATAGTTGAAATAACTAGATTACTTAATTTTTTAAAGACTAGAATTAACAAAGAAGATGAAGTAATAATATTATTTGATTCTAATAATGGTTCAGAAACAGTAGAACAATATTTAAGAGCAAAATCCGTCAACCCCACATTTTTTCAATGGTATCCATATCATTTTGATGGTCATTTTGCTAACATGAAAAATCACTTAAAATCATTATGTACAGGCGACTGGATATTTCAAATTGATGCAGACGAATTACCACACGAATCTTTAATTACAAATTTAAAAGAACTCCTAAAATTAAACCCAACAACAGAATTATTTTTAGTTCCTAGAGTTAACACTGTTGAGGGTTTAACACAAGAACATGTTAATAAATGGCGTTGGAATGTAAATGAAAAAGGTTGGGTTAATTGGCCTGATTATCAAACAAGAATTATACAAAATAACCCAAAAATAGCATGGGCTTCTAAAGTTCATGAAGTAATAACTGGGTTTTCAACAAAAGGTTTATTACCAATGGAGGAAGAATGGTGTTTATACCACCCAAAAAATATTAAAAAACAAGAAAGACAAAATACATTTTATGATTCCCTTATTTAAAGTTTATATGAGTAAAAAGGCTTCAGAAGAAGCCACTCGAGTGATTAATAGTAGTTTTATAGGTCAAGGACCTGTAGTAGAAGAATTTGAAGAAGCATTACAACGTAGATTACACCACCCTTATGTTGTAACAACTAATAGTGCTACATCAGCTGAACATTTAGCTATAAGATTATTACAAAACTCAGATCAAAATTCAAAAAATTATGATGGAATGGCATATTGGGATTCTAATTGGCCAGGAATACATAAGGGAGATGAAGCATTATGTACTTCATTAACTTGCACTGCTACTAACTTTCCGGTATTAGCAAATGGGATGAAAATCAAATGGGTGGATGTAAACCCAAATAACTTAAATATGGATCTTGATGATTTAGAAAGAAAACTATCACCAACAACCAAAATAATTTATGTAGTACATTGGGGTGGTTATCCTATTGATTTAGATAGAGTTAAACAAATACAAGATAAATGTAACCAAATGTATGGCTTTAAACCTGCAGTTATTGAAGATTGTGCTCATTCATTTGGTTCAAATTATAAAGGAAAACCTATAGGATCATATGGTAATTATGCTACTTTTAGTTTTCAAGCTATTAAACACTTAACAAGTGTTGATGGAGGTGTATTAATATGTCCCCATGAAAAACAGTATAAAAGAGCAAAAATATTAAGATGGTATGGTATTGATAGAGATGATAATAGAAAAGATTTTAGATGCGAAGCAGATATACCAGAATGGGGTTATAAATTTCATATGAATGATGTTAATGCCTCAATTGGATTAGCTAATTTAAAAGAAGTAGATAAAAATGTTATAGCTAAACATAAAGCAAATGCTCATTATTATAATGAACAATTAAAAGATGTTAATGGAGTAACTTTACTAGAAAATGAAGAGGGGTATGACTCATCATATTGGATTTATACTATTAAAGTAAAACGCCAAGATGATTTTATGCGTATGATGCAAGAAAAAAATATTATGGTCAGTAGGGTACATGAAAGAAACGACAAACATACCTGCGTACAGGAATTTAGATGTGCTTTACCTAACTTAGATAAAGTAGTAAAAGAAATGATTTGTATTCCTGTTGGGTGGTGGGTTACAAAAGAACAAAGAGAATATATTGTTGAATCAATTAAAAACGGTTGGTAATGGAAAGACCTTGGAGAAGCCCCATAGAAATACCTGAATTATTAAAGGACCATTTAAAAGGAAAAACATTTTGTGAAATAGGATGTGGGGAAGGAGATTTATTAAGAGAATTTGCAAAATACGCAGATAAAGTTTATGGAATAGAAAATAATCCAGAATATTTTGAAGCTTTAGATATAGTAAATAAAGATTGTGATAATATTGAAATTATTAAAAAATCAATAGAAATATACCCTGGCCAAGGCGGAGAGATGTCAATTAATGATATACCCAAAACAGATGTATATTATTTTTGGATTAGTGAAGGTTCGGATGAAATATTAATAGATAAATTACATCCAAGTACCATGATTATTCATAAAGCGGGATTTAATAAACCTTGGTTAGAAAAAACATTCAGTCAACATGAAGGAGAACAAGAATATATAGATTTTACTTCTAACGAAGTATGCACTTACCCTAATGGGTGGGTTTGTGATGAAAACACCCCCTTGGTTTTAGGAATATTTCATAAAAAACAAATCCCCTCTTTAAAACTAAAATTTGTAGTATTAGGATGGTTTTATGAAAAATACCCTGATCTTATAAATGGATTAGCAGAATTAAAAAAAGATAACCCTGAAGTAATAGATGTATTTTATACATGTCATAAAGAACCACCACAAATAATAAAAGACAACTTTGAATGGAAATTATTTGATAATTGGGGATTAGAATGGGGGGGATTTCAACAATCTTTTGAACATTTAAATACAGATCCAAATACTATTATGTATTTTATGAATGACGATTTAATTATTAAAGATTGGTCATTTTTAAATGAATGTATATTTAAATTAGATGAAGGATATAAAGTTATAGGAAATGGATGGAATTATGAGGTTTTTATAGACCCCCAATCAATTATAACACCTAACAATGATGATCCTTTAGAAATAGCAGAACCCTTTGGAAGAATAAAAAAATGGATAGACGTTGTAAGAAAAGAAAACCAACATATATTTGACTCCCCCCTACAGTGTAAAACTATTAGAGGAAGTTTTATTTGTATAAAACAAGAAGATCTAAATAAAATAGGTGGTTTTGAAGTTATAGATAATCCTTATAGTGTATGGGATGCTTCACAAGAATGGGGTAATATATCATTAAATTTATTTGGATATAAAGCTAGTAAAATATTAGGTAAAGATAAAATTACATATTTAGGAAATCAATATGCTAATTCTAATTATATAGAAGAACTTGTAAGAGGAGAGTAATGAAGGTTATATTTAATTGTAAACATTATGATTTTCATAGGGATTATTGCTTAAATATCCATAATGAATTATTAAAAAGGGGCTATGAATCTATCATTTCAACTAATGAAGAGTGGTATGAAGATGCTGATTTTACTATTCAACCTGATGAAGCTTGTAAAAGACAAGGTGGATTAGGTATATGGATTAACCATGCATTTCCTTTTATACCTCATAATAAATTTTACTTAGAAGAAGACTTCATAAAAGATATAACTAACCATTCAGATTATATTTTTACATTTTCTGAAGCATGGGCAGAATGGCATAAACATTATAATTTACCTATAGAAGTTGTAGGAATGCCTAAATTAGATAATCTTTTTAACATTAAAAAAGAAAACACAGTAATATTATATGCCCCTACATGGAATAAAGATTTAACAAGTTTAGATAAAGTAAACATTGAGAAATTAAAACAATATGGAGAAGTAATATTTAGGGGACATCCAGCATTTCATAATAATGAATGTACATTAGATGAAGCGCTAGCAAAATCTACTATAGTAATCTCAGATTATTCTTCAGTAGGATTAGAATCTATAGTATTAAATATTCCTACTATTATGTTTGAAAGTGGTAAATGGAAAGGTCAAAGGTATGAGCATGTATCAAATGATGCAATGGAGGCAGCTATATGTGTATCAACTCAAGAAGAATTAGAATTATCAATACAAAAATATATAGATAATCCTAATCATTTAGATATATCTAGAAAAAAATATTCTAATATATTATGCGAACATCAAGGTAATTCAGCTGAAGTATTTGTAAATGAATTAGAAAAACTATTATGATAGAATCAAAATTCAATTCACAATTAAAACAATTTAAGGATTTCCATAAAGGACAATCAGCCATTATTTTTGCAACCGGTCCTACTATTAAACAATATTCCCCATTTGAAGGCAGTGAAGAATGTATAAAGATAGGACTAAATAGAATATATGATTACCCTCAGATCACAGAAGATTTAGACTACTATTATTATGGTAGTCATTATTATACAGATAATGCTCATAAACAAAAAATAGATAAAATTTGTAGCGAATACCCAAATATTACCTCTTTAGCATCAGCTTTTGAAGAGGGTAGAAGTCATGAAGTAATTGGAAGGGGAAATATAACACCTGAAAGGGCGTTAGAATTGGGTTCTATTCCTTTTGAAAACAATTTATCTAGTTTTACTAATGATATATCTACATACTCAACATTGGGACACAGTATTGTTTTTCCTCCCCTACAGCATATTTTATATATGGGTATTAACAAAATTTACTTAGTAGGATGTGATGGGGGTTTTACAAGTGGAGTAGATTCTGAATCTCAAGAATTGTTATTTTGGTGGAAAGAGTTTGTAGAATTTAAAAATAAACATTACCCCAAACCTCAAATAATTTCTATTAATCCCGTAAGTTTAAAAGGTTGGTTTCATGATGCAGTTGTTAAATAAGTTATATAATTTAAAAAGAACTTTAATATCAGATGATAATAAAGTAGCTCTTAATACTATAAATGATTTTATTCCTCTTAAAATCCACAATTTTAAAAGTGGAACACAATGCTATGATTGGGTTATCCCCCAAAAATGGGTAATAAATAAAGGTGTATTAAAAAACTTAAAGGGAGATACTATAATAAATTTTGAAGACAATACTCTACATTTAATTAACTACAGCAATTCGTATAAGGGAATATTAGATAAGAAAATCCTATTAAATAATATACACACAGATCCTCATAACCCAAATGCTATCCCTTATAGAACATCATATTATTCTAATAATTGGGGCTTCTGCCTACAACATAATAAGTTAAGCGATTTAAAAGATAAAGAATATTTAGTAGATATAAATACTGAATTTATAGATGATGAACTCTTAATAGGAGAAGCAATATTAAAAGGCAAATCCAAAAAAGAAGTAATACTAACGTCTTATTATTGTCATCCTAACCAAATAAATGATGGTTTATCAGGAGTAGATTTATTAGTTAAAATTTATAATAAAATGAAATCCATGGATTTAAAATATACTTATAGATTTTTTTTCTGGCCTGAAACTATAGGAGCTATAACGGCACTATCCCAAAAACTAATCAACCCTAATAAGGTTGAATATGCTATGGTATCCACAACAGTAGGAAAGGGAGAACCCCATTATAAAAAAACATTCTTAAATAACCATTCTTTAGATAATATTATAAGTAATCTTGTGACTAACCAAAGACCCTACTCCCCCACGGGCAGTGATGAAAGACAATTTAGTAGCTCAGGAATAAGAATACCTACAGGAGTATTAACAACTATACCTTATGAAGAATTTCCAGAATATCATACCTCTCAAGATAATTTAAAATTTATATCAGAAGAAACAATTAATAAAATGGTTGATTTATATATGAAAATTATTTTAGAATATGAAAAATACCCTAAATATAAAGTTAATGTAAAAGGATGTGAACCCTTTCTTAGTAAATATAATTTATATAGAGAAATAGGAACCCCTGGAAATTCAGAAAATGATACTTTAAGAAACTGGGTATTACATTATTGTGATGGGACAAAAAATATTAAAGATATATCTAAATTAATTAACATTAAAGAAGATATAATACTTAAACAAATTAATAAATTAAAAAATAAAAAAGTTATTTATGAAGATTTTTGTTGATATAGATGAAACTATATGTTTTTATAAAGGAGAAAGAAATTATCCAGATGCCATACCCAATTTGGCTAACATAAAAAAAATTAATACATTATATGATAATGGAAATAAAATAACATACTGGACAGCTAGAGGCACTGTAACAGGTATTAACTGGTTAGAAGTAACTACTAATCAATTAAATAAATGGGGATGTAAATATCATTATTTAAGTGTAGGAGAAAAACCCCATTATGATTTATTAATTTGTGATAAAACTAAAAGAATAGAAGAAATATGATTGTAGGATTTGTAGCAGCAAAAGCTAACTCTAATAGATTTCCAGGTAAAAATATAGCTAAACAGGGGGGTATACCATTATTCTATCATAGTGTAAAACCTATGTTAGAATCAAAAAGAATAGACGAAGTATATGTTATAACAGATTCTAATTATATTAAAGAATACTGTGAAAAAAGAAAAGTAAAAGTTATATGGAGACCCAAAAATGCAACGAGGGATGAAGATAAATTAATATCAGTATTAAGATATGGATATTATAACCTTAATAATGCCTATGATATAGTTGTATCTATAATGGCTAACTGCCCAGGACATACTTCTGAAGATATAGATAAAGGTATAAAGAAATTACAAAAAAATAACTTAAAAGAAGTAAGATCTTTTACCAGCGATGGGGAGGAAAATGGAGTGATGATATTATCGAAAAATATTATTGAAAGTAATTGTGATATATCCTATTATATAGGATCTATACAAACAAAAGCAAAAGAAATACATTATAAAAAAGAAATAAATGAATATAATAAATAGAACTACCCCAACTTATTTTATAGCTGAAATTGGACAAAACCATCAAGGTGATATAAATATAGCTAAAAAAATGATAGATAGTTTGAAAGGACTATCTGTTAACTGTATAAAAACAGCTAAAAGGGATATTGATACATGTCTATCAGAAGAACAAAAAGTTATGATTTATAATAATCCTAATTCCTTTGGTAGAACATATTATGAACATCGTAAAGCTCTTGAACTATCTCATGATCATTTTATAGAACTAAAAAATTATGTAGAAGACGCTGGATTTGATTTTATTAGTAGTTTTACAGATAAGAATAGTTTAGATTTTTTATGTGAAATAGGAATATCGGGTCTAAAAATAGCATCCCAACGAACGTCAGATATAGAATTATTACAACAAACAGCAGAAACTAAATTACCTGTTATACTATCTACGGGAATGTCTTCTTTAAAAGATATAGATACTGCAGTAAATATATTAAAAGCTAATAAAGAACTACATTTATTGCAATGTACTAGTACTTATCCGTGTCCTGAGGAGGATTTAAATTTAAATGTAATTCCCACATATAAAGATAGATATAATCAATCAATAAATACTGTAGGTTTTAGTGGCCACCATGTAGGTGTAGCTTCAGATATAGCAGCTTACATGTTGGGGGCTGAAATTATTGAAAGACACTATACATTGGATAGAACTATGAAAGGTACAGACCATCCAGGTTCTTTAGAAAAGCGTGGGTTAGAGTATGTTCTTAATTATATAGATCAAGTTAATAGAGCTTTAGGATCAAGTAAAAAGGAGATATTGGAATCAGAATTACCAGCATTAAAAAAATTAAGAGGATGAAAAAAGTTTATATAGGAATGAGTGCGGATTTAATACATCCCGGCCATATGAATGTATTAAAAGAGGCCGCTAAATATGGAGAAGTAATAGTGGGTCTTCTCACAGATAAAGCAATAGCAAGTTATAAAAGATTACCTGCTTTAACTTATGAACAAAGAAAAGAAGTAGTTGAAAGTATAAAATACGTTAACGAGGTAGTCCCCCAAGATACCCTAGATTACACAGATAATTTAAACGAACTTAAACCGGATTATGTTATACATGGAGATGATTGGAAACGTGGTATTCAAAAAGAAGTAAGACAAAAAGTAATAGATACTTTGTCTAGTTGGGGTGGTGAATTAATAGAGGTTCCTTATACTAAAGGTATATCATCTACCCAATTACATAATTCTTTAAAAGAAATAGGAACTACACCTGAAATAAGACAAAAGAAATTAAAACGTTTAATAGAAAATAAACCAATAGTTAGAATATTAGAAGCCCATAATGGACTAACAGGTATTATTGCTGAAACCGTATCTTATAATAATAATGAATTTGATGGTATATGGATGTCTAGCTTAACAGATTCTACAGCTAAGGGGAAACCAGACATTGAATTAATTGATAGATATAGTACATTAAATGATGTATTAGAGGTAACAACTAAACCTATTATACTAGATGGTGATACAGGGGGTAAACCAGAACATTTTGCTTTTACAGTAAAAACTTTAGAAAGATTAGGTGTATCAGCAGTTATTATAGAGGATAAAGTAGGACTTAAAAAAAATTCTTTATTTGGTACTGATGTAAAACAAACACAAGATTCAATTGAAGGTTTTTGTAAAAAAATTAAAATAGGTAAATCTTCCTTAGTAGGAGACGATTTTATGATTATTTCTAGAATTGAAAGTTTAATATTAAAAGCAGGTTTAGAAGATGCACTTAAAAGAGCTAAGGCATATATTGATGCGGGGGTTGATGGAGTAATGATCCATAGTAAAGAAGAAGACCCAACAGAAATTTTTGATTTTTGTGACGCATATAGTAAATTTGATAAAAAAGTACCATTAGTAGTTGTACCATCATCTTACAATAATGTAACAGAAGATAAATTAATTAAAAAGGGTGCAAATATTGTTATATACGCAAATCATTTATTAAGAAGTGCTTATCCAGCAATGGTTAAGACAGCTGAATCTATTCTTAAAAATAAAAGAAGTAAAGAAGCTAGTAATGATTATTGTATGAGTATAAAAGAAATATTAAATTTAATACCTGGAACTAAATGATAAATAATTTATTTGAGAATATAAAAAACTTAGGATATAACTTCTTTACGGGAGTACCTGATAGTGCTTTAAAGGACTTTCAAAACGATATACTTAAATCTAAATTTGAACATGTAATAGCTACTAATGAGGGACAAGCTATAGGAATAGCTTTTGGAGCTGAATTAACAGGAAAAAAATCATGTGTATATTTACAAAATTCAGGATTAGGAAATATTATAAACCCCTTAACTAGTTTATGTATGCCCTTTAAAGTAGAACCTTTATTAGTTATAGGCCATAGACACACTCTTGAACAACATAAAGTAATGGGTGAAACAGATGAAAAAATATTAAAAGCTATAGGATATAAAAATTACTTTATAATAAAAGGAGAAAACAATGTTAAGTAGAAAAGAAGCAATACAGAAAATATTCAAAACCCATGGAGCTAATTCTTTATATGTAACAAATACAGGTTATATATCAAGGGCAGTTTATAATGAATTCCCTTCTTTTCCTAATATATTATACATGCAAGGAAGTATGGGTATAGCCCCATGTATTGGATTAGGTATTGCATTAAATACAAGGAAAGACGTAGTTGTTTTAAGTGGGGATGGTGCATTATTAATGCATCTAGGTATTACTCATACTATAAGAGATTATAATTTATCTAATTTATTTGTATATGTTTTAGATAATGGGTGTCACGAATCTGTAGGAGGATATAAATGTTCTAATTTAGAAAACAATTATCCAGGTATTAATAAGATAATAAAAATATCTAACGATGGTAAACTTCCTAGAGTAGGAATAAATTCGATAGAAAATAAAAAATTATTTAAATCATGTCTTTAATTGTTTGTTCACCTTCAACACAAAATTTCTTAGAAGGAGAAAAATTTATAGTAAATAATCCCCCTACTAAAGACATACTACAATTACAAGGTAAATATGAAGAAGTTATAGCTGTAGGTGGGGGAGCAGTAATTGATACTGCTAAAATATTATCTAATAATCCTATAATTTGTTATCCAACAACAGCAGCAGGGGCAACAGCTACTTCTCATTCAGTATATTGGGAGGGTAATAATAAATTAAATTTTCAATCTTATATACCTAAAGAAACCAAATTTGAATCTAAATTTATAGAATCTTTACCTGAAAATACACTACAATATACTAAATATGATGCTATAAGCCATTGTTTAGATGTTTTATGGTCAAAAGATATCAATAAATTAAATAAAATAGAAGTAGAAGACACATTAAAAAAACTAACAGATCCTAAAATAAAACCTATAGATGTAATTAAATTAGGTCATAAAGCAGGAACATTTATCCAAACAGTGCCTACAACTATATTACATGCTTTATCTTATCCTATAACGGGTAAATATGGAATAACACATGGTAAAGCATTAGGGTTTTTAATATCTCCTTTATGTAGAATTTTTGAACAAAAAATAAATATTAAAAAACTTAACAAATTTGTGGATATCGACGTAAATTTTATTATAGACAAAGCACAAACATATAATAAATTTTTCAATACAAATAAATCTATAGATTTAAATATATTAAATAAAGAATTAAATTATGAAAAGAATAAATTACTCACTTAAAGATTACCCCTTTGCAGATATTATAGGTGATATTTTAAATACTACTAATTTGTCTAAAATACATGAAGAAGATCATTTTGAAGGGTATGATGTTTTTAAAAGAGAAGAAGATCAAGGTACAAAATATCATAAATTATATTATGATAATTGCAAAGAACGAATATTAGATTTATATGATAAGTTTGTATTGAATGTAATTCGTCCTTTATATGATGAAGAAATAGTATACCAAAAAATCCCAACATTTAGATTACATTTTCCAGGTAATATAGCTGTAGGAGAGTATCATAAAGATAAATGGTATAGAGATAAAGATTGGCATGAAGAAGTATGTGAATTAAATTATTACTTACCATTTACAAAAGCATATGGTACTAATACTATATGGGTTGAATCTGAAGAAGATAAAGGCGATTATAAAGATATGAATGTAGAATATGGAGAATGTATTCAATGGAACGGAGCTAATTTAACACACGGTAATAAACAGAATTTAACCAATACAACTAGAGTAAGTGTAGATTTTAGAATTATCCCTTATTCTAAATATAAACCAAGTAATCATGGATCCATTAATACAAAAGTAGAATTTGCAATAGGTGGTTACTATAAAACAACAAAAAATGAATTGTAGAGTAGTAGCAACATATTTTGGCCCTAGAAGAGGCCATGGAGGATCTAACACAAACTCACTAACAGGAGAAGACGCAGTAAGATTACTCACTGAATTAGTAGAATATGAAACAACAATTAGTAGTGGAACTAAAAAAGATACTATAATAGTTAATCATGATTTTGGACATAAACGAGGTAGAGAATTTTTAAAAGAAATAGATGGTACTAAAACAAAAGATGGTAAAATAATTATTTTAAATAGAGATTGGAATAATGGTATAGGTGAAAGTTATGGATCTTTTAATTATGCTTTTGAAAAACTTAAAGATAAATATGATTATTGGTTTTTTAGTGAAGATGATTATCATCTAGTAGAACCAGATTATTTTTCATCAATGATTAAACAATTAGATGAAAATGATGATGTAGCTTTTATTGGTGGTTGTAGATATGATCAAGAAGTAGAAGGACACTATATTAAAAGTACATCAGGAGGATATGATTCCCACGCCCATGGTGGTTTAGGTTGTACTCATAAAAAATATCTACAAGAGGTAGTTAATAAAATGAAATATCTACCTCACCCCCAAATGCCTATGACAGAAGAAATGCAACAATGCATTTTTGAAGCAAGATTAGATGCATTTGATAGTGATTATGCCCATCAATGGTATAGAAATAATGAATTAAATGGAGAGGTAATGTTCACTAACATATACTGTAAATTAGGGTATAGATTACAAATTACTAACCACCCAAAACCTTGTGTATTAGATGTTAGAGGTAACAAATTAACATAATGGATTTAAATGTGGTTATATGCATAGATGATACCCATCCAGAAAAAGGGTGGGGTTTACCTGATGATAAATGTACATCTTATTTACATAAGTTAAATGAAGAATTTGATTGTAAATTTGTACAATTTATCCCCTCAAACTATCATGGTAAATTCCCTTTATCAGAACATAAAGAATGGATAAATTATTGGAATAGTTTAGACTGGATTGAATTAGCAGCTCACGGACATTATCATGATTGCAGGAATGGGGGCCCTGGTGAATGTGAAATGACAGAACACACTTATGATTCAGCTAAACAAAGATTAAAAGATTGTTTATTAGAATGGGATAAAGTAGATATTAAACCCTTAGGATGGAGAATGCCGGGGTGGTTAGCAACTCAAGGTTCGTTTGATGCTATAAGTGAATATTTTAATTACATAGCAATACATGAATCACATAACGATAATATAACCCTTAATAATATAAAAATATTTAAAGGAGCTGATGGAATACATAATAGTGATTGTGATGTTAATTTATGGAATGGTAATACAATAATGTTTCAATCACACATAGCAGGTTTAACCAATGATAATAATTGGAATAAACAAAATTATGAAAATTTTAGAAATATATTATTATTTTTAAAAGAAAATTATACATTAAATTTTAAATTATTAAATGAATTAATATGAAAATAGCATTTTTATCACAGATGGGTTTTCAGGGTAAAATCCCTAGAAACCACCCAAACATGAGAACAGAATTTGCACAAATGTGTGCTTTAAAATCTTATCATTATCCCTTATCTACAATAGATAATATAGTTGAAAAATATGATCATGTTATATTATTAATACCAAAAACAGATAGAGATAGAGAAGCTTTATTACCAGTAGATTTAGTAACTAAAGCCAGAAAATTCGCAAATAAAGTATGGTTTATGCAAGAGGGCCCTAATTGGATATTTCAGGATATGTCTATAGCCCAACAATTTTGGCATTATAATTTACTAGCAGATGTAGATGGAATACTTACAGAAAATAAAACAGATATACCTTATTTTAAGGGATTAGTAGGTGATGTAAAGCCTATACATGATATACCCTCTTTAATGATTGAAGATTCATTTGCCCATAATGATATAATACATGAAAGTGATAGAGAAGGAGTAATTATAGGAGGTAATTTTGTTCGTTGGTATGGGGGGTTTGATTCTTACATTATGGCTAGAGAATTTAATATTCCTATATCTAGTGTATCTATGGGTAGGAAACAAAAAGAAGAAGATATGATACCCGATATATCATATTTACCTTATTTAACATGGTCAGAATGGATAATAGCTTTAAGTAAGTTTAAATATGCTATTCATTTAATGCCTACTATAGCAGCAGGTACATTTGCAATGAATTGTGCTTATTTAGGAATACCTTGTATTGGGTATGAAGAAGCAGATACCCAGCGTATTTTACATCCTTCTTTAAGTGTAAAAATAGGAGACACAGCAAAAGCAAGAGAATTAGTATGTAAAATTAGGGATAATAAAGATTTTTATGTACATTGCAGTAAAACAGCTAAAGAAAATTTTAATAATTTATTTAGTGAAAAAATATTTGTAGAAAAAATGAAAAATAGATTAATATGTTAGGGATAATAGTTACATCATATAGTGCATTACCTAACTGTATACACCATGACTTAATGTTGTCTGCTTTAGATAAAGATAATTTTAAATCAATATTTTTAACTACTTGGGAAGATAAAGATTTTATTCAAGAATTAAGTAAAAACTTAAAAACTCCTATAGCTTATCTACATGGTGAAAATGGGGAGGTTTTAAATCCTGGTCACCATGATGGTGTATATTATATGTGTGCCTCAGTAGTAGATGAATTTAAGGATTGTGATTATATTCTTCATTTCCACGCAGATAATTTTATTAGAGACGGAATTGAAACTATAAAAAAAACCTACGAGTATGCAAAACAAAATAACATTAAAGTTATAGGTTTACCTCGACAGTGGTTATTTGATGATGATTTAAAAGTAAATGATAAAAGTATTCCTTTTCATTTTGAGTTTTGTATGATGGAATATAATGTTTGGAAGAATGCGTTTGATTTAAATAGATTAAATGAATATAAACAATTAGCACTTAATAATGGTCATCCCTCTCAACAATTTGAACCGTGTTTATATCATGGTTTAGTATCAAATAATATTAATATAAATAAAGATATCTATTATTTAGAATCTATAAAAGAACTAAAAGAAAGATTTGGAAACGAACCTGTATATTATAATTTTTTCTTTAAAAATTCAGGAATATTTCATTATGATGAAACTAGTTTAAAACATAAATTAAGAAAATGAAAAAAATAACATTCGTAATACCGAGTAGAAATAATTTAGAATTTTTACAATTAGCTTATAAGTCAATAAGAGACTTAGAAACAAAACATGAAATATTAGTATTAAATGATGCTAGCACTGATGGAACTCAAGAATGGATAGATAGTTTAGGTGATGACGATTTAATAGTACACCATAATCCAGGACCTGAACGTATTGGTATAGTTGGTATGTTTGATAAAGGGATTGAAATGGCAAGAACAGACATTATAATGGCGTTTCATGCTGATATGGTTGCTGCTCCCAAATTAGATGAAAATATATTAAAACATTTAAAAAGAGGAACTGTAGTTAGTGCAACTAGAGTTGAACCACCCCTTCACCCAGCAGGACCAGAAAAAATAACAATGAATTTTCATATAGGAAAAGAATGTGAAGCAGACAATTTTGATCATAAATCATTTATAGACTGGTGTAATACTATAGGATTAAGTAATACTAAAACAACAGAAGGTATATTTGCACCTTGGTGTATGTATAAAGATGATTTCTTAGCTGTGGGGGGCCATGATGAACTATTTGCACCACAAAGTAAAGAAGACAGTGATATTTTTAACAGATTCCAATTAAATGGGTATAAATTTATTCAACCATGGAACGCATTAGTATATCATTTTACAAGTAGAGGGAGTAGATTTAATAAACATGCAGGTGGAGCTACGGGTAAAAACTCAGAAGAATGGTTATATACTACAACTAAAAATATGCGTAATTTTATTCGTAAATGGGGGACTATGGTTAAGCATGACACATTAATGAAACCTATTATACCCCCTAAGTATGATATTGGATTTATAATAAAAAATGGTAGTATGCAATTATTAGAAGCTCTAGAACCATGGTGTAGCACAGTATATATAAACGATGCAAATGGAAACCAATATACACAATATGTCGAGAAAGAACAACCTAATACTACTATTGATTTATTAGAAAGAATCAAACCATACGATAATGAAAAAAATAATGAAATATTAGTTACAATAGATGGTAATAAATTTACACAACAAGACTTTAGATATATACAACAATTACCTGAAATATTAGCTGACAGTGGTGAACCAGGATTTCATGGTGAATTAGGTAATATTATAGTTGAAATATTTGAAGTAATGAACACATATGAAAAAAAATTAATAAAAAATGAAAATTAAAAAAGCAATAGTAACAGGAGGAGCTGGTTTTATAGGCTCAAATTTAGTAGATAAATTAATTGATATGGGGATAGAAGTTCATATTATAGATAATTTATCAACAGGTTTTGAAAAAAATATAAACCCAAAAGCTACATTCCATAAAATAGATATATCTGAGATAGACAGTAAACATAATTATTATGAGTTTAAAAACACAGACGTAATATTTCATTGTGCTGCATTAGCTAGAGTACAACCTTCAATTGAAGATCCTATATCGTTTGATAAGATTAATATTGGGGGGACTTTAAGAATGTTAAAATTAGCACATGATTTAGGTGTAAAAAGATTTGTATATAGTGCTAGTAGTTCTTGTTATGGAAACAATCAGAAGTTCCCCACCCCTGAAACAGAAACAACTAATCCTTTATCCCCATATGGTTTACAAAAATATGTTGGAGAACAATATTGTAAAATGTTCAGTGAAGTATATAATTTAGATACTGTGTCATTAAGATATTTTAATGTGTATGGTGAAAGGATGAATTTAGATGGGGCATATAAATTAGTAATAGCTATATTTGCAGATCAAATGTTAAAGGGTAAACCATTAACAATAAACAATGATGGGGAACAAAGAAGAGACTTTACGTATGTGGGGGATGTAGTTGAAGCAAATATATTAGCGGCACTACATCCAGAAAAACATGGGGGAAATGTCTTTAATATAGGTAATGGAGATAACTATTCTGTAAATGAATTAGCAGATATGTTTGGAGGTGAAAAACTATATGGAAATAAGGTTATTGAACCTTTAAAAACATTAGCAGACAATTCTAAAGCAAGATTAGACTTAGATTGGGAACCTAAAGGTAATTTACCAACATGGATAAAAAAATATAAACAAGATTTAAAAATATAATTATGGAAAAATACATTTACAGAGCAAAATTAGACAGAGTAGTAGACGGCGACACAGTAGACGCCTTAATTGACGTTGGATTCGACATATGGTTTAAAAAACGAATTCGATTAGTAGGAGTAGACACTTGGGAATCAAGAACAAGAGATCTTGAAGAAAAAAAATTAGGTAAACTAGCTACAGCTCGTACAAAACAATTATTAGAAGAAGTATCAAGTAAACGAGGCTATTTTAGACTTAAATCACACGGTTTAGGAAAATATGGTAGAGTATTAGGTGAACTTTTTATCATGGATGGCGCGGGTAAACAGTGGAATGTTAATGAAACATTACTAGCTGAAGGTCATGCTTACGTTTATGATGGAGGTAAGAAAAAGGTATTCACCTCGTAGAATTTTTCTATATGTATAATAAAATAAAAAACATGTGGGGAATATTTAAAGACAACAATGAGTGGAATGAAAAAAACGTAGTAGGATTTATTGCGTTTTTAGTTATGGTAGCTTTTGCATTATTAGATCTATGTACAGGTTATTTAGGTAAAGATTTAGTAATAAACGAAACTATATATGATTCATTTACTTGGGTAGTATTAGGTTGTTTTGGTATTGCAGGAGCTGAAAAATTCGCAAAAAAATAATAATATGAACTGGAAAGATATTAAAAATCTAATAAAAGAAGAGCTTACTGAAGCTACAACTGTAAACGCAGGTAATACTAAATTTAATTTACGTACAGGTGTAAATAAAAACCCAACTAAGTTAGGTTTAAAAATCCAATTTGAACCTTTAAGTGGAGAATTAGATAAAGAAGTTAAAAGTAAACTAGAAGTAGCATTACAAGAAAAACTTAACACATCTTTAGCTGAATATGATATGCAAATTAGTAAGGACACAGATGTACCTCGTCCTAATGTAATTGGATTTTTTATTCCACTAGCACAACTTAAAAACTTAATAGTAAAAGCACTTACAGGTCAAAAAGTTGACGCACCTGCTGTTGAAGCTCCTGAACCAGAAGGAGGTGAAGATTCAGAAATTGATGAAATGATTAAAAATGAAATGATTAACGAAATGAAAGTTCGTGATTTAAATGAAGCATCTTCAATAGTAAATAAAGATGATTTTTATGCTTTTATAAATGCAGGTAATAATATTATTCGTGATATGGAAGAAGCAGGCAAATCTAAGGCAGAAGCTAAAAAATATTTAGCTTATTTAACTAAACATAATATAATGTAATAATTCATGAAAAAGAAACGTAAAATTCCAGTAATATCGTTTAATGAGTTAGAGTTAAAATCAAAAAAACCACAAGTATATAGAAGTCTAGTAGAAGGCATAACAGAAGCATTTGAAGCAAAAACAGATGAAATTAAGTTATGTGAAGTAAAATATGCAAACACATATTTAACAGTTCATAAAGATAGTTGGTCAGGTAGTTTGGCTAAGGCAATGGATTTTTATATAGAAAATGAACAGTATGAAATCTGTGGTAAAATTAAAAAATTAATAAATAAGTTATGAAAAAATACGGAATGTTTTTAAAAAATGGAAAAGACGTAATCCATTTAACTCAACAAGACACACTAGCAGAAGCAAAACAATATTTTGCAGGTGTAAAACAAATGTCTGTAGAAGAATTTAATAAAATATTTATAGTAACAGAAATTAAAAATAAAAAAAATGAAACACACTAGAGAAAAAATCGCAGAGGTAATGGCTAGTAAAGGTTACAAATACTTTACAGACGACAACAACAAAACATATGATGTAAATATCATAGGAATTAGAAATGATGAAACAAAAGGTAGAGTAACAAATGCATTTGATGATACAATGACTATTTCATATAAAAATGAAGATGGTGAATGGCAATATCACGAATTTAACTGTACAACAGATCCAGGTACACATTGGGTTGAAAATATATTAAATGACAGAGGTGTTGCAATATTAAAACCAGGTCAATATAGAGGTTCACACAAACTTAGATTACACCAAGGTAAATATTTAGCATTAGGTCAAAAGAAACACATGAAAATTTATAGAGATGCTAATTTAGATGGTCAGTATGATTTAATTGAAGAAAGTGTTAAAGACGAATTAATTGGAATTAATATTCATAGAGCAACTTCACGAGCAGGTAACAAATCATCTCGTGTTGACAAATGGTCTGCAGGTTGTCAAGTAATTGCTGACAATGATGATTGGCATCAATTTTTAGACATTTGTCAAACAGCAAGAGAAATCCACGGTAATTCATTTAGCTATACTTTACTTAACAGTAACGATATAGCTTAATAAATAAGGGTTATGTCAGAAGAAAAGGATGATATTAAAAAAATCCAAAAATCAATTGATGATATTTTAGGTATTGAAAGTGGTTTAGCTAAAAAAAGACCAACTGTCAAAGCTAAAAAACGAGAACATTTTAACACTATATTATCAAACTTAGCTCATGTAAACGCTCGTTCAATGGGGTTAAAACATGATTATAAAGTTGATTTTATGGAGTACGATGATCCATTTTTTAATATTATAGAATCATTAATGACTCTTCATTTTAATAAAGAACAAAAATCACTTATTGAGTGGTGGTTATATGATAAATTCCTCCCCACAGGTGAAATGTTAATCTTAAAAGACCAAGACACAGGTGAAGAAATACCCACTGACACACCAGATGAACTTTGGATTTTAGTACAACAATATGAGAAAAAAAATAATAAGTAAAGACATGATTGAACGTGCTATGAAGCACACTAAATCAAATATGGCTGCTGCTCGTTATTTAGGTTGTTCATATCCTCATTATAAACAATACGCTAAATTATATAAAAACGAGGAAGACCAAACATTATTTGACGCACATTTAAACAGACAGGGTAGAGGTATTTCAAAACATTTATATAAAAAGAAGGACCTTACACCTATAATGGACATACTAGAGGGCAGAGTCGATATTGCAAATTATAGTCCTAAAGATATAAAAGAGCGACTTATACATGAAAGTTTAATCGCAGAAGAATGCCATAGCTGTGGATTTAACGAACGTAGAGTGGTTGATTATAAAGTGCCATTAATATTAAATTTTATTGATGGAAACGCAAAGAATTGGAAGCTAGAAAATCTTGAATTATTATGTTACAACTGTTATTTTTTAAATGTTGGTAACGTATGGAGCGATAATCAACTACAACAAATGGAAGATCACAACCAAAAGAATAAATTTAACAACGATCCAGAACCAGATTGGGAAATGGACGAATCTCACATTGAACATCTTAAAGGTCTCGGATTATGGGATGAAAAAGAAGATGGCGAACAATACATAGATTTTACATAAAAAACTTGGTTATTTAAAATAGCTTTCATATATTGGACCATAATTTAAAAAGGGAAATACTATGGGTAAAATGAAGGAAAAGTTTATGGAAGAACAAGAACATCTAATTAGACAAGCAGTTGAAGCTTTTGTAGATGACGATTGGCAGTATCAAGAATATCTTAATACATTAGGTAAGTCACTGTCACAAGAAGAAGCACAAGCAAACCATGATGCATGGTGGAATAGTCTAACTGATGAACAAAAACAACAATTATATCTTGATCAAGAAGAATCAATTAATGAATCAAATGATGAATATTTAAATCATTGGATAAAAAAAGATGATAATGCAAGCAAATAATATATCAAAAGAACGCTTTGAAAAAGCTAAAAAGAAAATCATTAAAAAATATCCTGGTGCTCATACTATAATGGACCCAAGTGGTAAATATTTTGTTGCAACTAAAGAGGGTCGCGATATAAATAATTTACAAATTGGTCAAACAATGAACGCTTATGATTTTGATGGTGAGGATGATTTGTATGGTTTCAACGCAGCATTAAATAAAGTAACCAACATACCCCATTCAAATACAGTTATGGAAGCATGGCTTACAACTGAAGTAGCTATTAAATCATACCATGTTGTAAACAGAAATAGTAACAAATTCAGCGACGATAAAGTCATGAAGAAAATGATGAAAGATTTTGAGTAAAGCACTATTATACACACTATTAATATTCACTGTAACTCAAGTTGCAGTTTGGTATCAAACTAATGGACAATTTATATCTGAATGGTTTAAAAATAATCCATTTATATTAAGTTTATTTGGTATACCCATTAGTTTTGGATACATTTATGCTACTAGATTTGCATTTGAAGCATTTGATGGTATGTTGTGGCCTGGTAGATTATTAGGATTTGCTTTAGGAATTATATTTTTTACAATATTAACAAATTATCATTTAGGAGAAGGTGTTACACCTAAAGTCATAGTAAGTTTAGTTCTAGCAACTGCTTTAGTTTGCATCCAAGCCTTTTGGAAGTAAATATCCTCGTTAAATAAAAAGGTTATGTCCATTTAAGAAAGGGTTAGTTTGAGGAGCTAACCCTTCTTTATATTTATAACAAAACAACAATAATGTATACGTTAGGAACATCTGAAGGAACACAATCAAAAAGGGTACAAAAATACTTAGACGTTAAGTATATGGATCTTGATTACACAGCAGAACCAGATGGTGAAGGCTTTGTAATGTTTAGATTTCCTACTTTAGATGAAGAAGAATTCAGAAGTATGGTTTTTCTATTAAAAAGACTAGATGGCGTAACACTAATGGGAGTAGACACCCAACTAACAGAAAAAAATATTATGAAATTAACAAATTTAATTAAAGAGTTTGCTCCTACAACTGAGGAAAACAATAAACCTAAATATTTAGAAGCATTAAAACGTATTTTAAAAGTATGGGCAACTAAAGAATATAGAGATGATAGAGACAAATGGACTCAGTATGGTATGGACATTCAACAATTAGTTGATGTGTGGGAAGCTGAAATGGAAGATAACGAAGAACAAACAGCTTACGATAAAGGCTTTTACGCTGAAGGTAAAGAAGACAAAGTAAGATCTTTAATTAGAAAAACAATAAGAAAGTAATTATGAAATTATCATTAGTAAATTTAGTACCTTTAAAAGAAATAGATGTAAATGATCCCGCTTTAATGAGAGCAAGAGCAGCTAAAGATCAAATGAATCAAATGAAATCTAATCCAAGAATAGGTTTTGACCAGGCTTTAGATTTAAGAGGTGAAAAACAAGAGTTAGAACAACAAATAAGCAACTTATATAGAGAAATGGAAAAGGATCCTGATATAGAACCAGAAGGAGGCCCTGTTGCAGACCAATATGGAGATACACTTAACAGATTAGAAGCTCGTTTATATAAAATTAATAAACAAATTGCTTCATATGATATGAGTGAGGGTGAAGATGAAGATGATGAACAAGATATGGCTGATGTTAAAGCTGACATTGATAGTATGATGAATGAATCAGAAGACAAATGGAATGCTATAGACGTAAGTAGAAAAGCAGAAAAAGAAGTAGACAATAAAGAATGGAATGAGCGTACTGCTAAGAAATTAGATATGCTTAAAAAATTAAATGACGCTGGTAAATTTAAAAAAGACTTTGATGAAGAAAGATTACAAGGATGGGTTGATCAAAATTATTCTTGGGAAAAATTATCAAAACAGTTTAAAGTAAATGAAGGTTCTTGTGGTTATGGTCCTAACGGGGTACCAGGTGACACACCAGGTGAAACACAAGGTGCAAATGCAGATGATCGTACAAGAGGTATGCTTAGAAAGTTAATCCAAAAAGAAATAGCAAAATTAAGTGAATCTGATCCATTTCAAGATCTTTACGACAAACAAAATCCAAACGATCCAAAAGCGATTAAAGGTAAACATTATCCTGATGAAGAAACTGTAAAAAAACTAAAAAAAGGACCATACAATAAATAGCAAAACATGAAAACAAGTAAACTAAGAGACTTAATCAAAGAAGCCATCCAAGAAAACATGGATGATAGACTTAAAGCAGCAATGGGTAAGTCTGGGTTTAATGATGATGAAACAAGCGATTTCTTTTCTAAAGACACACCATCAACTATGGGTGTGGGTGGAGTACAGAAAGCTAGAACATTAGTGTCTACATTAAGATCAGATTATAGAGAAATGTCTGACGATGAGTTAGATGAATTTTCAGCTGAAATGGTAGAACATTTTTTAGACAACACAGCAGCACAAGCAAGAGCTAAAGTATTTTTTGCTAAAAAAGGTATCTAATGAAACTAAGTGATCTTTTAGAAATAGAGTATGGTTCACAAAATCTGTTACAAACTTATCAAGATCAAATTAAAGAGATAGATCCTGAACAATATAGAAAACTTCAACTTATGATGTCTCAACAACAAGATAATGAAGTAGATATGGAGATAAGAGATGCATTAGAATCAGGTAAATTAGAGTATATAGATGATTTACCTCCTGATGATAAAGCATTAGCTAAAATTAGGGAATATATTAAAGAAAATCTACGTAACTGGTTTAAAAAGGAAAAATGGAAGCGCATAGATACTCAAGGTAACATTGCAGGTGATTGTGGTACAATGCCTAAAGGTAAAAAGACACAACGATGTCTGCCTCAAGCTAAAGCACAGTCACTTACAAAGAAACAACGAGCAGCAACATCAAGAAAAAAGACCAAAAGTAACAAACAATTTGTATCAAACACAAAAGCAGCTAAGTAATATGGAAAGAGAAGATCATTTATTTGAAGAATTATGTAAAAAAGGTAAAGCATACCGTGCTAAACGTATGGCAGCAGGTGAAAAATCATCAGCTTACTTGTCAGGTAGAGCAGTTAAAGTATGTAAAGGTCAAATGAAAAGTGAAGGTGATGAAGGTGAAGAATATTATGTAACTGTTAATCGTGGGCCTAAAATTGGTAAATCATTAGTAACATCAGCTGAATCTGATTATGAAGAACCAAGAATATTTTCAAAAGAAGAAGCTGAAGAATATATCAAACGAGTTAAAAACTCAGGAGCTACACCTGGAAGAATAGCCTCATATTGGGTGTCTGATAGAGACATGAATAGAATAGATGAAGGTAAATTAAAAGTACCTAAGAGAAAATCAGGATATATGGGTTATTCAGAACCTGTTAAAGAAGAAATGTATGAAGAAATAGATGCATTACATGAAAATGAAGAGTACTGCCCTAAATGTGCTGCTAAAATAAAAGAAGCTATTAGAGAAGAAATAGAAAAAGTAACTAAAGAAGCTAAAACAAAACCAGCTAAAGGTAAACGTTTTGCTAAAAAAGTAAAAAACCCAAAAACAGGTAGAACTAGAACTGTATCATATGGTCAAGCAGGTAAAGCTAAAAAAGGAGGCGATCGTATAAGACCTGGTACTGCTAAAGGTAATGCATATTGTGCTCGTTCAGCTAAAATTAAAAAATGTAAAAATCCCCCTTGTGCAAACACATTGTCTAGAAAAAAATGGAAATGTCAAGGTAGTAGATCAGTAAAATAAGTTACACAAATAGTTTTAAAAAGGTTATATTAATTTTTAAAACTTTATATTGTGAAACGTATTATTATTATTGTTATATTTCTGTTTTTCTTTTTAACTAAGTCGGCCCAAACATTCAAAATGGGGGGTGATAAAATACTACATTTTACAGCTAGTTACGCTATATCCCACACTACATACCACTATTTACAACCTAAATTAGGTCACAAAAAAGCCAAAACATACAGCATTATAGCAAGTTTAGGAATAGGTATTCTTAAAGAAATAATAGACGAACGTTATAGAAAAGGTTGGGAAGCAGGAGACATGTATGCTAATGCAGGTGGAATAGTATTATTTAGATTTGACTTAACACGATGATTAGAATATTACTAGTACTATTTTTATTTTCTTTAAATTCTTATTCTCAACCACTTAAAACCCCCTACATCAGTTTTAGTGTTGATGCTAATAATTTGTTAGAAATAAGGGACAATGATCGCATGAAATACCAGATTAATGGGTTAGATTTTGATATCGAGATAGGCACAATACGTAAAAAAACAGCAACATACGCCTTTTATGGGGCATTTTCTAACGCTTATTATTATAATTATGGTTTTGGTTTAGATTACTATTTTAATATCTTACAAAACATACATTTACATTTAGGCAATCAATATCACATAGTGAGTAGAACAGGCACACATAGAGATGGAATACCTTTTAAATACAAACATAGAAGGATTACTCATGGTTATATAAACCCAAGAGTAAAGCTTAGCTTAAATACAAAATGGATAACAATAGATTTAATTAGTAAATTAATTGAACGAAACGATATTGGTATTCATATATTTGAGGGAAGTATAGGATTAACCAAAAAATTTTAAAAATATCCACAAACAAATTTGGAGAAGCGTAATTTTCTTCGTATCTTGACGTATAATATAAATGCGAACAATATGGAAGAATTACAACAATTTGTAAACCAAATGCGAGCTACAAGTAGTAGCTTAGATAAAGTAGAAATACTAAAAAAACAATCAATTTTTGTTAAGTTAGCTATTAGGCACACTTACGATCCTTACAAACAATATTACGTTACTAGTAAGACATGTAAGAAAAACAGTGACTTATGTGACCCAAATAAAATACATGATACTATATTTGACTTGTTAGATGATTTAACTAACAGAGTATACACAGGTCATGATGCAATTGCTATGGTAAATAGTTTTGTTGCTCAAAATGAAGGTTATGAAGATTTAATATACAGTATAATTGACAAAGACTTAAAAATTAGAGCAGGTGCTAAAGTACTTAACAAAGCATGGCCTGGATTGATTCCTGAATTTAATGTAGCATTAGCACAAACATACGAACCTAAATTAGCTTCGTTTGGTGAGGGTGCTACTGACACATGGTATGCTAGTAGAAAATTAGATGGTGTACGTTGTTTAGCAGTTGTTGATACTGAAGGTAAATGTACATTGTACAGTAGAATGGGTAAAGAATTTACTACATTAAATAAAATCAAATATGCTATTGAAGCAACAGGCATTATCAACTATGTGTTTGATGGTGAAATATGTTTGTTAGACAAAGATGGTAATGAAGATTTTCAATTAGTAATGAAAGAACTTAGACGTAAAGACCATCAAATCGAAAATCCTACGTTTATGATATTTGATATGATTCATAAAATTGATTTTGACAATGGTAAATCAGAAGATGGTTCTATATTATCAGACAGATTACACACATTAAGAACATGGTTAGGTCCTAGATATGACACTAAAGAAACATTACGTTATTTAGATCAAGCAGTTATTACTGATGAAAGACATTTTGACATATGGGCTCAAATGGCAACTGACAACAATTGGGAAGGATTTATGTTACGTAAAGACACATTTTATGAAGGTAAACGTAGTAAAAATTTACTTAAAGTAAAGAAATTCTTCGATGCTGAATATAAGGTTGTAGATTATGATGTTGAAGAACATGAAGTAGTTAGATATGGTAGACAAGATACAATTCCAATGTTAGCTCAAGTATGGATTGAACATAAAAACCATTTAGTAAAGGTTGGTAGTGGATTTAGTCAAGAACAACGTTTACAATATATGGATGGTTCAATTGTAGGTAAAACAATTACTGTACAATATTTTGAAGAAACTAAAAACGATAAAGGGGGTATATCATTAAGATTCCCTACAGTAAAACACATATATGAAAATGAAAGAGATTGTTAAAATGAAAAAAATAAAAAATATTTTAAAACCCCCAACAAAAGAAGAAGCATTACAATTAATTATTAATCAATTTGATGAAGTATATGCTTCTACTCAGGGACAAAACTTAATTAATGAATTACACCTTTGTAACCATTTTGAATTAACATATGTAGATAAAAAAGGTTATGATAGTATTGATAAAAAATCAAATGAATTAATTGAATTAAAAACAACTGACGCAAGAACATTAGGAAGAGCCCAATGGGGTAGTTGTGGGGTTAATAAAAGTAAAGCGGATTTTTTCATTTTTTGGGATAAAAAAACGGGCCAGTTTGCTAAAGTATCAAACAAAGATGTACAAAATAACCTCCAAAATAATGGAATAAAAACAAGATTATCAGATAACCCCGGGGGTATAAGTAAACATATATTAACTTCAAATTCTTGGTTTAAATAATTATGAGAAGATTAATTTATGACATGTATTACGCTGATGAGATATCAGTAGAAATAGCAGAAAAACTATTAGCACAATTAGAAAAAAGTAGAAGTAAAGTAAGAAGATACTAATGGAAGAAATAGATGATATGTTAAACCATTGGATTCATAATTCCATTATTAGAAAACGATTAAGAGATTTAATTTTAAAAGCAATAAAAGAAAATGGCAGATATTAGTAAATGTGAGGGTGTTGATTGTTCTATAAAAGAAAAATGTTATAGATACACAGCAACCTCAAGTGAATATAGGCAATCGTATATGATGCCTAACAAAAAAGGTAAAGATTGTGAATATTATTGGGATAATAAACAAAAAAAATTAAATGAAAATACCTCCAAAACCAAAACGCGGTAAACGCTCTCCATTTTACTGGTGGCGTAGATGGAAATCACATCAATATTTACCTGTTAGAAAAGGATTATTAGCTAGAATTCAGAATGGTGACTTTGAATATCCTGAATTGTTTGAATGGGCTAAGTATGAATTACACTACATGAAAGAAGAACATGAGGCATACAGGTTAGAATATAAAGGTTGGGGCGACATTGAACAAACAGAACTATGGATTGACATTGAAAAACGTTATCGTAAACGTTACAATAAATTATTTGCAGACGCTTGTGAAGTAGAACACAGACATTTAACTAGTTTAGCAGAAGCATTAGCTAAAGAATTTAAAGTAAGTAAAGAAAAAATAAAGACAATCATGGAAACATTTGGAGAAGCAACAGAGGATTTGTATCTTTACGTCAAACAAAATAGATATACTATATGAAATTAGGTTACGCATGTATTAACAGTACATTACAAGCAGCAGGAGGTATTACTACTAATCGTGGTATGAGACAAAAAACGTTTAATGAACGTGGTTTACCCTATGTGTCTGAATTAGCATTACAAAATGTTAAAGATTTAGAAAACATAGTTAAATGGAATGAAGAAATGGGTATTAAATTATTTAGAATGTCTAGTGATTTATTTCCTTGGATGACGTTTTATGAGTTTGAACAATTACCTGATTATCCTATGATTGATATTTACTTAAAAAACATAGGAGCATTAGCAGACAAGTATGGTCAACGTTTAACGTTCCATCCAAGTCATTTTAATGCATTAGGTTCACCTAATCCTGTTGTAGTAGAAAAGGCCATTAAGGAATTAAACAAACATGGTGAAATAATGGATATAATGGGTTTGAGTAACACAGTGTACAATAAAATTAACATTCATGTTGGTGGTGCTTATGGTGATAAGGAAGCTACATTAAATAGGTGGTGTGATAATTTTAATAAATTAAATGACAGTACACAAAAACGTTTGACTATAGAAAATGATGACAAAGCAAACATGTATTCAGTAGGAGAATTATATTGGGGAATACATAAAGTAGTAGGTATTCCAATTGTATTTGATTATTATCATCACAAATTTTGTACAGGTGGTTTGTCTGAACAGGAAGCGCTATTAGTAGCTGCTAAAACATGGCCAAAAGGCATTACACCTTGTTGTCATTACAGTGAAAGCAGACGTGAAGAACATTTAGACGAATCTATTAGAGCACAAGCTCACAGCGATTTGATTTCTGGTATTATAGAATCATATGGTTTAGACATTGATGTTGTAGTTGAAGCAAAACATAAAGAATTAGCAGTATTAAATTATAAAAATTAAAATGAAAGATCAATTAAAAGTATTAGCAGCATGGTTAAAAGAGTATAGTGATTATGGAGGAAATTACGAAAATGAAGGTGTTTTAGAAACACAACTTAGACAAAATAAGATAACAACCATACAACAAATAGGTGATTATTTAGAAGAAATTCTAGAAATGAGTGATGATCAAATTAAAGACGAACTAAAACAATAGATATGACAGCAGAAGAATTTTACAAAGACCACTTTGGTCATACATCACAACACGTAAGTATGGATAAGATATTTGTGTGTATGGAGTTATATGCACGACATCAAAAAGCGATACAAGACTTATCTAATACAAAACCAGAAATAAAACTAAAAAATAATAAATGAAAGAATATCAACAAATAATTAAAGGTCATTATGATGACAATGGGGCAATTAAAGCAATCGATATACTCAATGATAAGCCGTTAACGGCAGATTATATGAAAACACGTCCTGACATTAAACAACGCGTTGAAAAGGCAATAAACACCAAAACTTACTTGGCTACCTACAAAAGAGGTACTAGGTTAGGTTTCAAATGGATTACTAACGAAGAAAAAGAACAATTTATGGGTAAAGACTCTCCAATAGAAGGATTAAAAGTAACAAAATTAGTAAGTGACTTTAAACACGCTACACCTCCTAAGGACTTTTTTATTGACAAGTTAAAGTGGAAGTTTCTAGTACGTAACATTGAGAAGGGTAAAAACATTATGATGACTGGTCCTTCTGGTTGTGGTAAAACAGATGCTACATTCAAAGCAGCTAATTATCTTGAACGTGAAGTTCATTACTTTAATTTAGGAGCTACACAAGATCCACGTTCAACCTTAATTGGAAATACCCACTATAACAAGGATTCGGGTACATACTTTAGTGAAAGTTTATTTGTTAACGCAATACAACAAGAAAATGCTGTGATACTTTTAGATGAATTATCAAGAGCACACCCAGAAGCTTGGAACATTTTAATGACTGTGTTAGATCCAATACAACGTTATTTAAGATTAGATGAAAAAGATAATTCACCAACAATTAAAATAGCAAATGGTGTTTCATTTATTGCAACTGCAAATATAGGAATGGAATACACAGCAACTAGGGTTATTGATAGAGCTATACTAGACAGGTTTTCACTAATTGAAATGGATGCTTTATCTGAAGATGATGAATACACTTTACTTAAAGGTAAATTTCCCACAATTGATGAAAATCAATTATTACAATTGTGTAGCATAGTAGGTGATATTAGGAAAGAAATCACTAGTGACTCACCTAGATTATCAACAATGATATCTACTAGAAACACTATTGAAATAGCGGAACTAATTATGGATGGGTTCAGTATACTAGATGCAGCAGAATTATTAATTTATCCTTTATACCCTAATGATGGGAATGACAGTGAAAGAGTGTTTGTTAAACAATTAATTCAGAAGTATGTTGGTAGTAAAAGTAAAAAACAATTATTTGATTTAGAAAATATATAAAAATTATATTTATAATAGATGAAAGGATATAAACGACATAGAGAAATGGAAGTATATTTAACTACATATGATGGCGCACAACACCTTCGCTTACATGGATGGTTAAAACGGAATGACACTTTAATTAAATCAGAAAATATAGTAGATCAAGACGATTATTTTGGCACCTTTATGGTTTACATTACAGAAAACCAATTAAATAAACTCAAAGAAAACAACACTGAAAGTAGTTTGTTTATGGATTTAGAAGTTATGTCTACAGAAAGTGAAAGATGGAATTTATTTCAAGATAAGAAAAAGGACAAAGATAATATGTTTGAGAAAATACAAGATTTTATGTTTAGTTTTCAAATTAGAGATAAAGGAGATATTGAAAAATTCTTAATACAAGCAAATGAAACATCCTTAGCATTATTTAAACAAAATAAAGATTTTATTACTGATTATATTGAAACTGAAGAATTAACATATGGTGACAAAGTTAAAGATTTAGACATAATGATTGAAACATTTGTAGAAGAAGAACGATATGAAGATTGTGCTATACTTGTTAAGATAAAGAAAAAAATGAAAAAATATTATTTAAAAAAACAAAAAACAAAAAAGTTATGACATCAAGTGAATTTACAATATGGTTACATGGTTACTTAGAAGCCTTAGAAAATGAAGGAATTGAAAAAGTAAAGATAGGTAATATTAGAGAAAGAATGGGTGAAATCAAAAATCCATCAAACCAAGAACGAGTAGTATTTGGTCCTAATGTTAAACGAGCTGAACAACAAGGTTATGCCAATCCAAACAACAATAGATAAATCATACAGTAAGGTTATTGCAACTATTAAAAGTTGTAAAACAAAAAGTCAATTAGAAGGTGCTTCTAGTATGGTAAGAAACTTTAAAAACTTATATAAAAGAGTTGGTTATCCAAAAGTACTTTCATACAGTTTAGATGAAACATTAAAACAACAATATATAATAACAAGATGTCAATTATAGGAATAGTATTAGGAGTAATAGCAATAGGATTATTTATTTGGTTAAAGAAAGACCAACAAATGTCTAATACATTACATGAAGGTGATTTAATAGCAGCAAAACATGCTTATGAAGCACTAATGAGTGATTTTAACCATTATCAAATTGAAACAGACAGAAAAATCGCTGAACTAGAAAAACAACTAGAAATTAAAACTAAACAGTTAGAAAGAAAACAAACTAAATTAATAAAAGATTTACCTAAAGACATTAGAAATGTAATTGGTCACATTGAATTTTCACAAAACAATTTAAGATAATGACATACATTTATGAATCACCTGATAGGGGTAAAACAGTATATAGAAGAAAATTTAACAATTATAATAAAAGAGAAAAAATCATGGAAAAAGTAAGTTTATATGACTACCTAGGACACGCAGCGGGTTCTGATTTAGGTCAACAAGTAGCAACAGCAGCTAGACAAGCAGGAGTTAAAGGCGAAATAAGAGAAGTATCAAACCCAAAATATAGAGGTCCTATTATGTTATGGCCAAAAGCATTTTTAGACTTATACTTTAAAGGAGGTTTGAATGAAGGCACAACAGGAAAACAATTATTAAAAGGATGATATTATTATTTACAGCTACTTGTTTAGTATCATTAGGAATAGCAATTGGAATGTACATTTCAAGTCAAATAGAAAATCACATAGACAAAAACATAAAAAAATGAGTGGAACAGTTATATTAATAGTTGTTATGGTGATAACAGTTTGCTTAGGCAAATATGCTATAGCAGAAGGGCAAAGAGTAGAACGTCAAAAGAAAATGCTAGAAGATATGAAAAGATGGGACAATAAAAATAATAAATAAAATGGCAAAATTAACAAGAAATGTAAATTACTCAAATTACAGATGGGAAGAATATGTGTTAACAGAAGAAGAATTAGCACAGTGGAAAACGGGTGATGAAGATATCCAACAAGAGATTATAGATAATGCAGATTGGGATTTAGTAAGAGACAAACCAATTGATGATTACAGCGACGTAGAATTTGTAGAAGAAGATTAATATGTGGATAACAACAACAACATTTGGAGATGATTACGAAATTACTTACACGATTCTTAAATAAGAGTTATGAAATGGACACTTTAGCTTTTAAAGTAAGTGACCCATATAGATTAAAATTAATGGAAAAAGAAGACATAGACTTTTTGATAAAAAAAGGATGGTGGTTATCAGTAAGCCCTGTAATGAGTAATGGTAAATGGGCTTGGACGTGCGGAATATATAAGCGTGGTAAAAAAACAGGCAATTGGATAACAGAAGATTGTAAAACACATTCAACACCAAATAGAGCTTACAATTGGGCTAGAAAAAGATTAGAAAAAGAATTAAACATATGACACTAGATATAATAATTGGAATAGTATTTATGCTAATTGGGGTGTGGGTATATTATGAAATAAAAAATGCACCTGTATTACCTGATGATTATGATTGGGAAGATGATCCTGATGTTTTAGATTTTCTAGAACAAACAGACAAACAAGGACCATGGGATAAAAAATATGATAAATCATTCACAATAGGAGGATTATCAAATGATAAGAAGGGAGATTTTATGAAATTTCAAAAAAAACAAAATAATAATTTAAAAAAAGAAAATGAAAAACATCAGTAAAAGTACAGGATATTTAATAGTAGCAGCATTTTGGTTAGCAATTTGCTTATTATGGTCAATAAACACACAAGCACAAACGTTATGTGATTCAAACATGACTTACACAATAGGTTCACAAATGCAATTAGAAGTTGCAATTCCTGTAACAGGAAATAGTTTACCTTATATGGCTCCTCTATATGCAGTAACTTATGGTAATGGAAATATGCTAGCAGAAGACAGTTGTTTTAGTGGCCCTTGTACACACATGATATACAATTATAACCCAAATGGAACGTATTATGATACACTTACAACTTGTATATCTTATATAGTTACAGATACAATGGGTTATGTTGACACTTTAATGTGTTGTTTTGACCAATATTGGGATGGTCAATTTTGGCAAAAACTATTAATGCAACAACAAAACTTTAGTTGTGATTCAATAAGTTATTTTGTAGATCAGGGTATATATTTCAATACTAATTTAGTTGACAATTATAATAATCCTGACTCATCAATGATATTTTGGTCAGTATGTAATACAACAACTTGTTATACAGGAGAAGGCACATTTGCAGCTTTTCCAATGATACAACCAACTGACACATTAAAAGTTTGTTATGATGCATATTTGTATTATGGTAATGCAATGGAAGTTTGCAATCAATGTGATTCAATGATTTATTCTCAAGGTAGTGGGCAATGGGTATTATATAATTACCAAGGCAACACAACAGGAATATCAGAACTAGAAATTACTAGATTAAATGATAATAAGATTTATGACATGCTAGGTAGAGAATTAACTGAGATTCCAGTAGGTACAATGTATATTAGAAATCAAAAATTATACATAACTAGATAGTAGTTAGGGGGATTAGCTCAGTTGGCTAGAGCGCTTCGCTTGCACCGAAGAGGTCATCAGTTCGAATCTGATATTCTCCACTAATATGTATCATCATGACAACAGATGAAATTAAAGACATATTGGATCATGCTTATCCTTTAATACAAAAGTATTATGGTAAAGGTAAGTTAGATTATCCAAAGATAGACACTAGCCATAACAACACTTATGCTATGCATAGTGGTGAACCTGAAGCAGAAGGTGAACATAGTGCATCTTCTATAGCTGAGTACAACCAAGGTACAATTTATCTTTACTTACCAAACATTAAAGATGAAGAAGGATTACTTAGAGCATTAATTCATGAATACACTCATTACACACAAGATTCAGAATTATTTGCTAAGTATAGAGACATGTATGATTATGATGAAGATCCTACTGAAATAGAAGCACATAAGAATGAAGAAAATTGGCAAATGTTTTCAAGAAAATGATTAAATTCTTAAAATGGTTATCTGATATAGTAGACCCAAATTATTGGGCTAGCAAGATTAGTAAAAAAACAGGATTAGAAGAAAAAGCTAAAAACAGTAAGTTTCGTAAGTGGGAAGCAGGTTTAACAGGTTGGAAACATTGGGCTTGGCAAATAGGTGGTGGTATTCTATTTTTTATTATATTTGAATATCTCATTAACTTTATAGGATTAACAATGATACCATGGTAAAAAAATGAAAGAAATAATAATGTCAGATCCCGGAGATGAACAACAAGGTACTTATATTATCAGAGTAGAATAGAAAAAAGGCACTAAATAATTAGTGCCTTCTCTCATCGTAAATAATTAGTAAAAACCACTAAACTAATCAACCATTTCAAAACTATAATCTACACATCCTCCTCTATGTAGTGAAAAGTAAACCTTATCACCTACACTACCACGTCTATTCTTACTAAATTCTAAATAACGCTCTGCATCAGCTCCTCTACCATCAAATCTTAACGCTGCCATTGCTGTTGTCATGTGTTTAATTCTATTACTACCTGCAAATTCTCCTGCTTTTGTCATTTGCTGAATACAAATAAATGCTGTATTCTTTTTTGCTTTATTGTTTGCTTTGTTATTCTTTTCTAACAATTCTAATAACCAAGATTCAACTTTATTTCTTGCCCAACCCATTTGATCTTTAACCATTGATGTTACTTCTGCCCAACTGTCCATTAACACAACATCATAACCATCATTTAACACTTGTTCAACTGCTTGTTTAGGACAATTTGAATAATCATTCATAAACATAATTGGCACTTTTCCAAATTTAGGAAAACGTTTTACATAACCATACATGTCAATGTCATTCATTTCACCTGAGATGAACAATACTTTTTTACCTTGTGTTTGCATATTACAAACCCAATCTAACAATACTGTTGATTTTCCTACTCCCGGATCACCAATTACTACTGTGTTAGTGCCTGGAAATAATCCACCTTCACTACTTAATAATGAATCGACTATTGTTTTTGTTTTCATTGGAATAAACAAGTTGTCATTAAATTTAACATCTTGCATTTTTACTAGGTTTAATTCTATTTTTTTCATATTGATTTTTTTTTGTGGTTTTATTTGTTATTTACGTTTTTATTATGTGTGAATATACGATCTTTATTTGGCTTCTCCAAGCGTTTTTATGGAAGCATTAATTTTTCTTTTAAACGTTTAATGTGTTTACAAGCTTGAAGCCATGGCCTATACATCGTGGCAGGGCAGCTACATTCAAATGATTCATTTCCATTCTTGTGTGTTCTAGTAACAATGTAATTATTTAACTTACCTGTTTTTTTATTCCTACTACCCATTTCTCCATATTTATGCTTCCACTCCATTATTATCGCTTTTTTATTATACATGAATATACGAACTTTATTTGGCTTCTCCAAATTATTCTCAATAAACAGTAAGAAAAAGTAATTACAAATAAACTTGGAAAAGCCAACACCTCTTCGTATATTGGACGTAATATAAAAATAAATAAAGAAATGGCAAAATTAGAAATTACAAAAGATCAATTTGAAGCGTACGTAAGAGTACAAAAATCAGGAGTTACAAACATGTTTGACTTAAACAATGTTAAAGCATTAACAGGTTTAAATAAAGAACAATGTCTAGAAATAATGAGTAACTATGGTGAACTAGAAGAAAAATACAGTTAATATGAAATACGATAATGTAACAATAGACTTACAGCCAAGACCTGTATTACAAGAGTTAATTGAAGACTTAACTAATAAAATGTTAGCACAAAAACGAGTGTTAGCTGATTTAGAACACATGAATGGGGGTTCAAGTTTGGTTCGTGGGTTACAAGCAGATATAAAATTACTAGACCAAGTAATTGAAAGATGTTATGCACAACAAGAGTTAATCAATATGAGAAATGAACAACTAATAGGATTAAATTAAAGACGATTGCGAGGACACTTGGAGAAGCAAATTTTCCTTCGTATATTGGCGTATAATATAAATAAGTAAAAATCAAAGTAAAAAATTATGAGTGAAAAAGATTTAAACAATGAATTTGATGTAGCAGTAAGGTTACAAAAATCATTTGAAGAAGCAACAAAAGAAAAAGTAAAAAACCATCAGGCATTAAATGATAGTGAAATAGCATTATTGTGTCCCGTTGCGTTGAAAAACACAATGACAAATGCCGAAATAGAAAAATTAGGTTTGTCAAAACATTATTCATTTGTACCTACTATGAAAGTAGTAAATGACTTACGTACTTTAGGTTATGAAGTTACAGATGCAGTTCAAGTTAAAGCTAGAAAAAAAACAACTAATGGTTATCAAAAGCATATGATTACACTTGAACACCCTAAATATAAAGTTGAAGGTTCAGAAGAGTACCCACAAATACTATTAACTAATAGTCATGATGGGGGTAATGCATTTTCGTTGTCAGCAGGTATATTTAGATTAGTGTGTTCTAATGGTTTAGTTATTAAGACTGAAGATTATGGCACAGCTAGATTGGTACACAAAGGTTATTCATTTGAAGCAGTACAAGAGTTAGTTAAAGAATTTGAAGAAACAATGGGTGAAGTACTTACTAGAATTACAGCAATGAAAAAAGTTGAATTAACTAAAGCACAACAAATTGAATTTGCTAAAAAAGCTGCATTGCTTAGATTTACAGCTAAGTCATACAATGAAGATAACATTGCTGATGTTGTTGACATAGATGATTTATTAAATGTAGAAAGAAAAGAAGATGCAGGTAATGGCTTGTATGAAGTGTTTAATAGAGTACAGGAAAGTATAGTACAAGGTAAATACTTATATGCTGCAAGTGGTAAAGTAAAAGATGCAGACACTAAAACTAGAAAGGCTAGACCAATTAAGAATTTCAAACAAAGTATTAGTGTAAATAAAAAGTTAAGTGAATTAGCATTTGAATTAGTATAATAAATAAAAATAGATATGGCAAAAGAAATAGACAACTATAGTGCGTTCGCTGAGGTAAACCTCAGCAACGCTAGAAGCGAAAATGAATCTTATGAAGATTACAAAAAACGCTTAAAACAAAACAGTGAAATAATAAAATTGTATAACCAAGTAGGTAGAGATAATTTTAAAGAAATGTTTCCAAATGGTATTATTGAAGCAATAAAAAATAGTGAAAAAGAAGCTGAAAAGGCAAACGCAGAATCACTTGGAGAAGCAAAATAGAGTTCGTATATTCACACATAATAAAAACGGATAAAAACTATTAAAACCAAATTTATGCAAAGAGATCAAGCACACAGAACTAATGAATTGTTAGAACGTATAGCAGTAGCATTAGAAAAAAACAACAAAAAAGAATCAATACACCCTGTAGATAAATTACAAGGAAGCAATGACATACCTGGATTTGAAGGTACATTAGATGCTCTAGATGTGTTATGTGATATTAAAACAATTACAGATGAGTATGCTACACTTAATCAATCAAATGAAGCACTAATAGCAAGACATAAAACTAAATTATCTAGTGAATTTTATGAAACTGACTTACAAGGAATAAAAGTCGATTCAGATCATGATATAAGAACTACTGCACAGTATTATACAGAAATACTAAATAACACTATGCTGCAGCACACATATGAAGGTAATATTCGTACTAAAAAAGATTGTATATTAGATTATGTTACAAATGAATTTGGTGCTTTAGGTGCTAGATACACTGACATAATAAAGTTTGCTTATTACCTTGGTGCACCAAATGCTCCTAAATATAGTAATTCAAACAGAGGATATTACAGTTGTGCATTAAATGTTAGGTTGAATGGTCATTTAATACAAGGTGGTAAAGATTGTTTAGTTAAAGGTATTAACAAAGAAGGTAATGAAAGATACTTTGCATTAAGTAGTGTAGATAATTTTACTGATTACTATAAAAGAATCGCATAAAAAACTTGGAGAAGCCAAAGAGAGTTCGTATATTCACACATAATAAAAAAGCGTAAAAACTAAAAAAAATCATATGTCAAAGAAAATTAGAGTAAATCAATCAAACAGTAAAGTATTAAATGGTAAATTGTTCATAACTGAATTAAAAGCACTGTTAGTAAGTAAAAGTAAAGTATTAGCTGAGTTAATAGAGTATGACAATAACTTAGTGTATCCAGGTATAGGTAAATTAGTAGAATACAATGGCCCTTACATAAGGTTACAAAAAGCATAACATTTGGTTTTGTTAACTGCAATGCTCATTTCGAAAGAAATGGGCTTGTGGTGTCGAAAACCAAATAAAAAAATAATATGGCAACAAGATCAATTATAGCAAAGTTAGATGATAAAGGCGTACAAGCAATTTATTGTCACAATGATGGTTACTTAAGTAACAATGGTAAAATCTTAGACCAACATTACCAAAATGAAGTTAAAGTAGATAATTTGATAGCACAAGGTGATGCTAGCAGTTTGAAAGACACAATTGAAGATACTATCTTTTATATGAGAGATAGAGGTGAAGAAGATAAACATGCAGAACAATTTAATGATGAAAATGTATTACTAAAATATGCATTTGAAGAATGTGATGCAGAAGTAGTTTATATGTTTGCTTATGGTTCATGGTATGTTTATGATAATTCAGATAAGATAGGTAATTCTAGTTATCAATTTATAGAATTAGAAGAAGCATTATATAATGTACTTGTATAATGAGAGATAAGTTTTACATATCAGTACTGTGTATACCTTTATTACTTGTAATAGGGGTTTGCGCAGGTTGTATGGTTTTACTTTTATTAGGCTATTAAAAGTAATCGCATTCTAGCTTGGAGAAGCAAGAAAGATTTCGTATATTTAGACATAAATAAAGAGCGAAAGTTCAAGTAAAAACCAAAAATATACAATATGAAATTAGAAAACTTTAAAAACGGATATGATGTAACAAACGGAAGCTTGTTAGCATTAAATGAAAAAAATGATTGTGCAGTGAGAGCTATTGCAAATGCATTTAACATAACATATGACAATGCACACACGTTTGCTGCTGAAAAGTTTGCACGTAAGGCAAAGAAAGGTACAAAGAAGTTTTTCATAACATTAAGCCAATTAGGCTTTGCTACATTTGATTTATTTCAAGATTCATTATTTCCTGAAACTAGAACATATTCAATTCACCCAATTGCTAGAAACAATAAGCGAATTGGAATTGTAAATACTGACTACACACACAAAGTAGTTAATCATACAGTTAAAACATTTTGTAGTAAATTTAACAAAGGTACTTATATAGTAACTGTTTCTAATCATGCTTTAACAATCAAAGATGGTATTGTAATTGACAATCCAGATATGCAATTTACAGGTTACAGAAGAATTGTAGAAAGTGCTTGTGAAATTAAATAAACAATATGTGCGAGAGGATTTGGAAAAGCCAAATTCTCTTCGTATATTCATGTATAATAAGGAGCGAAAGTTCAAATAAAACCAAATAAAAAAATCAAATTATGAGTTACGAAAAAAAATTAACAACATTTAGAAAAGGAAATCAATTATCAAATTGTGGAGAATACATTATACAATTACATTACAATACATCAAAGAACTACACAATACTAATGCGTTTAACACACAATAAAAAGTGTTAAATAATCGCATATGCTATTGAGATTACATTATGATATTACATTATTATCTTAACAGCTTAAATATATAATTCATTGTACCATCTAATGTAAACACATTGATACTATCATAATCCATAAACAAATCTCCATATTCAATTAACACATCGTTTACATCATTAAGTGTTTCTAAATGTAACACTCTATCAACTAACAATGTTTGCTGTGTATCATAATCTTCATCTGTAACTATAAATTCACTTGTACGTTCATTGTACTGTTTAAACAATCGTCTTTGTAAGTCACTAATTAACACGTCATGTATACGTTGTTTGTTTTCACTGTTTATCTTCATATTGGTTTCTTTTTTTATTATGCTTGAATATACGAAGGCTTGCTTAGTTCTCCAAGTTTGTTTGTGTAAGTCGTATATACGTAGGTGTTTGTGTGTTATGTTATAGTAAGCCGCTTTTAATTCTCTAAAATATCCAACTCAAATTTATT
>JACKZZ010006552.1_pt1 | contig 101278 bp, 136 predicted proteins | sample 8027871 | NCBI WGS metagenome assembly JACKZZ01 (sample SAMN15724774, study PRJNA655200) | protist metagenome | isolation source: fluorescence activated cell sorting (FACS) single amplified genomes of... | place: USA: West Boothbay Harbor, Gulf of Maine | collected 2000-07-19
CGTGCGTTATGTTCTTTATACTTAACAAGTAATGAACTTGGCTTATAATGTCTATATTGTTTAGTAATACTAGTACACATTAATTTATCACCTTCAACATCTACACTACTTTTATATGTTTTAAGCTTACCCTCATTAATGGTATTAACCCAAAGAAAAACATTACCTGTATTTTGAGTATAAGTAACTTCAAATTCATAATCTGTGTTATTATAACCATAACCAAATCTTTGTTCTCTAGTAACTTCTTTAACTTCAAAATCACTACTATAATCTTGACCATAAACAAAACCTGCTTCATCAAGCATTAACATAATTTTACTATTCCTTTTCTCAGCTTTAATAGCTCTTTCAGCTTGGTTCTTGATAAATTTATTAACTTCTTCTTGTTGTTCTGTTGTTAATACTTTTCCGTGAAATAAATCTAATTGAATTGCGTTTGACATAACCTTTATTTTTAATTAATAATGAAACTTCGCGCCCCATTTACCTGGTAAATATACGAACCCTCCTCCGGGTAACCACATATTTATGCGTAAGTCTTGCACTTACTTTTATTTACTTGTACTAAAGTGCCATTCATTTTAATTAAAATATTACCATTATGGTGTATACCAAAGCACTTTTTACGTTTATTATTATATAATATCCAATCCCCCATTTTTACCTCTAATGAATCTTCCTCCATATAGGATTTTGGGGAAGGCATTCCCGAATAATGACACCAACTATCTTCCATATTAATACCAATTATTTTTTTTAATAATCCAAAATAATAAACCTATTATCATTCCTAACCCAAACCCAAATATCAAATCTAGTATCATATTAAAATGGTAATGGTTCGTTAGACGTATCTTTAGGAGTAAATGTTGGATCATCCAATTTACGATAGTGTGTGGAAGCAAATGGTTGTTCACCTATTTCTGATACTACAATTTGATCTGAGTGTCGTCTATTTTCAATTGACAATTTTAAATCATTAGCTCGTTTTCTAGCCATATAATCATTATCAGCATAAACGTACATATCCATTGTAACAACGTATCTTTTATTTTCTTTGTTCATAACCTTTATTTTTAATTAATGAATGAAACTTCATGTCCCACTTATATGTGAATATACGAACCCTCTCCCGGGTAGCCAAGCCTCTTGCGCATTACTTTATTCTTCTAATCTAATAGTGGCATTAGGCCAATTGCCTATTTTCATATCTAGATTTATTAACAAATCAATTCTATTAGTATATCTCTTATTCATTTTATCCATTACAATGTAAACCCCATCATAATCTGTTCCCATCACACAAACTTTAGTTCCTTTTGGAAAATCTTTTAATAAGTCCCTACTTACTGCTATTATTTTATGTTTATACGGGTTATTTAAGTCTAACTCAAACATAAATGCAGTATGTCCTGGATCCGAATTTGTTTGTTCAGGTACCGCGTTATACACAGTAGCATGTACATTTTTTTCTATTGAAGTAAATGATAATAAACTGAATGTTAGTAATATAATTAATATTCTCATATCTATTTAGTATTTAAGTAATAAATTGCATCTGTTATTTTTTGACAACGTTTATAGTCTTCAAGATCCTCCATATTTTCTAAATTTACCTCCAAGGTTTCAGCTAAGTCTTCTCGACTAATAATAACATCATATGTTAAATCTTCATCTTTTGTGTAAATTCTTATAACTGGTATTTCTGGGTCATCAGTATCAAGATTTTTAAGTGCTGTGTCTACTATTAAATTAGGTAAAAAAGGACTATCACTTTGAAACATATCTTCCATTTCTTCGGATGTTTCAAATTCCAATTTATGATCAAATATTAGTTTATTGTCATCATTAAAAAATTCTAAGTAAGGTTCTTTATCCATATTGTATATCTATTTAGATATTAATATACGAAAATTATATGTGGTATCCTAATTTTTATTGGGGGAATTTATTTCGATTAACCACCCCCATTTGACACCATTAGTTATTCTATTTTTAATAGTACCCCAATCATTTATTTTTTCACAGTATTTAAAATCTCTTAATATCTGCTTTTCCCTTTGCCTACAACGATCCCATTCATCTGTTATCAGGATTTGATATGTTTTATTTTTATACTTGTAGGTGGTCATACTAAAAATTATCTAAGAACTTTCCTTTAAGTTTTTTACCCTTTAGTTTTTGGTATTTTTCATCATCTCTTAAAGTTTTAGATGCTAATTTTTCTAGATGATTTGATTTTTGAATATCATAATCATCAAGTATTTGTTTGTGTTTCTTACTTTTCATTGTGTTTTATTTAATAAATACTCTATCTTCTTTGTTAATTTTAGTAATATATTGATTAAGAACTCTCCTTTTTACATTATTACTATCAAAAGAAAGTGCAAATAATCTTTCGTACATTTCAGCGTCTATTTTATTAATTGGGGGATTAATTAAAGATTTAAATAATTTGGATAAATCTAATCTTGTAATGAGAAAGGTATTATGTTGAGTTAATATAAAATCTTCATCTACTCTATTATTAAAATTTATATTTTGTTTAAATAATCTATGATTTAAAAGATCTTGAGTAGAAAAACCTCTTCCCATACTTTTGAATCCCCCACTAGTAAATATGGTATAAGGGGAATTGTCTTCTATGGAATTAATATTAAAGGGTTCTTTAAAAACTATAGTATCTTGTAAACAAAAATATAAATCGTAATCCGGGAAATTATCATAAGCATATTTGTAAGCTCCCCACTCATAGTTCTTATTTTTTTCAAATACTATTTCTACATTAGGAAATTTTTGGTTAATTATACCATAAGTTCCTAATATACTACTGTCATTATCTACACATATTATTTTATGTTTATTATTATTTAATATTTTATTACTATATAAACTTTGGATACTTCTTGCTAAAGATAAGGGGGGATTATGGCAAGAGTATACTACTAATATAGATTTACTCATTATTTAATATATTTAAGTCATTTAAATCTTCAAAACATGATTCCCAGTCATTAAACCTAATACCTTTGTCATCAATATAAGCAACTGCCCTTGGTTTTTCTGATGTTACTTTTGATATATATTTAGAAAAATTATGCTTATTTAACCATTCCCAAATTAATTCTGTACCTGTTTTACCATTTACTAATCCCCTATCCGGTTTTGATTTTGCTGTGTAACATATTAAGGTATATTTGTTTGATAGTTTTTTAAGTGCTTCTTCAGTACCTTTAACAGGTTCATCATATACAGTACCATCATAAAATCCTTTACTATTTTTATGGATAACACCATCAAAATCAATAGCTAGATTTATTTGTTCATCAGGATAAGAATGTTTACGAACACCTTTATTCCAATTTAATTTTTCTAATTCTTCAGAACTATTTTTCCCAATTGGTGGGCATTCTTTTCCAGAACCGTGTGTTAATTGATACTGAAGTAGTAAAGTTAAACACTCAGCTGTATGGTAATAATCTACTCCTAATATAATTTGTGTAAGTCCTTTAATTTTCTCAACTATTTCATTTCCTGTTATTATACAAACCTCCATACCATTATCAGCACCCCATTGTAATGCTTTATTTACATCTTTTGATTTACCTGAAGATGAAATACCATACACTAATGATTTTTTCATTTGGCCCTTAGTTCTAGTAGATGTTCTTTGTTGTAACCATGCTACCATCCATTGATCAAAACTAGTATCATTAATCAACGATGTTGCAACAACACAACTACCTGGGCACATTGCATTTTTAGTACCATTTGATAATCTTGTCATATCAACGGCGGTATGATCAGCCACACCCATATTACCACCATGTCCTAATACGTAAATGTCATCGCATTTATTATATTTTTTTTGTAATTCTTTCCACTCAGGAGTATTTACTATTTCGGTAAATTTATATCCTATATTTTCAATATTCATCATATTATTAATTTTTATGTTATAGTTCAGCTATTAATTTAGCCATAGTTAAATCAAATTCTGTATCGATATCAATACTTTCTATTTCACTTACAGTGTAAGTCTTAGGGGATTCGCCTATTCTAGATTTGGTTTTATTAAAACCTGTTTTAGTAATACCATATAAACTTGTTGTTTCTTTTATCATTGGTTTAGCATCCTGACTTCTTGGTAATAATTTAGGATCATAATTTACAGGTTTATTGTTAAACCAATACCAAGTATAATCTTCAATAACAGTAAATATAGAATCACATGAATCATTTTCTTCTATAATATTTACACAATTATTTAAAGTTTCAATTGTTAAAAATGGGGAGGTAACAAAAACTTGAAAGTATATATCATATTCAGGTTTAATATTAACCCAATATTCTAATAAATCATTACCGTTAGCACTATCTTTTGCTAATTCTGGTTCTCTATTTATTATATTAATTGGTTTTTTATTACAATATTTAACTACATCTTCAGAATCTGTATCTACAAAGATATTATCAAAAATTTTGGATTGGATTACGGTATCTAAAACGTGTTTATATAAAGGTTTACCACCAATGGTAATAAAGTTTTTATTAGGTACCCTACTACTATTACTTTTTATAGGTATAAAACAAGCTATTTTATTTTTCATTTATTAAATTTTTATATTCTACTTATATATTGGTTAGTATCATCTTCTTCTTCCCCATCTAATCCTAATTCTTTTAAACGTTGTAAGTGATAATCATCTATTTCAAAATTAATTACTTCACTTGTACCATAATGTTCTTGTTGAGATTCTATTTGTTTTTCATCTTTTGCATTAAATATATCTCCAACTTGTAAAAAATAGTGGTTATAGCATAATAATTGAACATTATCTAAACTATAGTTATTATTATTTTTATCTTTAAAATGTAATAATAAAGGTATTTTGTAATCTAATACCCTTCTTTCTTTAAAACTACATATAGAACATTCTTCTGGTAGGTATCCTTGTTCTATAAGAGCATATTTAAGTTTATTGGGATCAAAATGTGAAGCAGCTATTCTACCTTCAATTATTTCAACCATATGAGGCATCTTTTTAGAACCTTTTAAAAACTTGGGCACACCAACCCCAGCTTGATTTTTATGAGACTCAAATAATTTATATAATTTAGCCCATTTCTTATAATGCTGATATGAAACATGGAGGTATCTAGCAGCCGCCATATTTGATAAAGTCTTTGCTTGGGCAGCTACTATTTGTTCTTTACTTAATGGTTTTGGTGCGGCCATTATTTACCTTTAGGTGTAATAATTGTAAAGGGTCCTTGAAGATTTTTGTCATCTTCTATGTTTGTCTTAAGATCTTTTGTGTTTTTATAATCCTCATCTTTTTCCTTTAGGTAAGAATTATATTCTGAATCTGACATAATAATAGTTTCAACCCAAGTATGATCTCCTTCACCCTTTAGTACTGTAATTGCTTTCTTAGTTTCACCTCCTAATCCAGCTTCTGAACATTTAACACAAAATGAATAATTGTATTGAGTTAATCTTAATTCAGGCATATCTTCCCCGCATTGACTACAAGGTATCATTTTTAAATTCATATTTTTTGTTTTATTTAGGAAAGTTATTATATAATAGCCCTACCCTTCATTCCTTCCCAATCTCTATTTTCCCTAACCTCATTATTTTTACAATCAACGGATGTTAGTATTCTTGGGCTTACATTTAAGTCATGAGATAAATCTATTAATGCTTTAACATCTTTAGGAAAACAATGTCCCCCATAGCCAAAATCACCATCTGGTCCTGGTACTGACCAATGTGATTTACCTAATCGTTCATCATACGTAGCATATTCTATTACTTTATCATAATCTATTTCTAACCCACCACATATTTGGTACATTTCGTTTGCAAATGATACTTTAGTTGCTAGGAAGCTATTAGTAACATATTTAACCATTTCAGCATATGTTGAATCCGTTTTAATAATTGTTGCTTTTGGGAATACTTTTGAAAATACTGTTTTTAATTTAGTAGTTGATGTTCTGGGACCACCTAATATAATTCTAGTTTGGTTTTCAAAATCTTGTACTGCATTTGCTTCAGTTAAAAACTCAGGATTAAATACAACATCAATTGATTTAAATTGTTTATTCCATTTTGCACACGTACCCGGAGGTATAGTTGATTTAATAACTACTGTTTTAGCAACCCCAAATTCAAATACACGTTTAATAGCTGCTTCAACTATATCTGTATGGCAACTACCATCTTGATTCATTGGTGTTGGTAAACAAATAAATACAACTTCATTATCTAAGGTTTCTTGTTCATTACCGTTACAGTAAATTATACCTTTTGTATCATAAGTTTTAACTTTAAAACTTTTTTTAAATTTTTGATAAACAGCGTTACCAACAAACCCCTGTCCTATAATTCCTATTTTCATATTATTTGTTTTTCCAAAATGAGTAAATTCCTTTATCTAATTCATAATTAGGCCATACAAAACGTTCTCTCATGGGTTGTTGTTTAGCCCATTCCCACATTTCTGTTAGTCCTTCCTTTAAATTTGTTGTATGCTTAAAACCTAATATATCAACTGACTTTTGATAAGTTGGTATAGAATGTTTTACTTCATGTCTGCCTTCCTCATAAGACACACAACAAGCTCCTGTTACTTCTTTTAGTATTTTTGCTGCCTCAAATATTGAATGTTTTTCAATACCACCCAAATTAATAATTTCTTTACTTGCTTTTGGTTTTACTGCTGCATTCCAAAGAGGTTCTAATGAATCATCAATGTAACTGAAAGCTCGTGTTTGTTTTCCATCTCCAAATATAGTTATACTTTCTTCATTTAAATGTTGATACATCCAAATACCTAATACATTTCTATATTTATCCCAAATATTTTGTTTAATACCATAAACATTATGGGGTCTAATAATGCACCAATCTAATCCATGTTGCTCACCTGCAATTTGTATATCCATTTCGCAAGCATATTTTGCTACCCCATAAGGATCAATTGGTGCTTGTTGTTGTTTTTCATCAAAAATTCCACCATCTCCATGACCATATACTGCTAAAGTTGATGTAAATACCAATCTTTTAACGTCATGTTTTATGCACTCATTGACTATGCGGGCTGTGGATTTTAAATTGTTATCGTAGTTAAAACTACGTATAAATGGTGATAACCCTTCAGCTGCATAAGCGGCAAAGTGAAATACATAATCAAATTTATTTACCTCAAAACAATTTTCAATTGGATGATCTATTAGATTCATTTGCCAAAAATCAACCTTGGGGTTAATGTTTTCTTCAAAACCACCACTTAAATCATCTATACCTACTACCTTGTATTCAGGTTTATTTTCAATAATCCAATCCGCTAATCTTGAACCAAGTAGCCCTGCTACTCCCGTTATTAATACTTTTTTTTTCATATTTTATCCCAATCTGTTAAGGGTGATAACCAAGCTGTCTCTCCGTGTGTTGAATAACCTGGTATTGGTGTTATTAATAATTCATTTTGTGACCTTAGGTCTAAAAACATTTGAAAATCATCAGGATGAACTCCTGCTGTCCATTTTCTTAAAATAGGTTCTACTCTTTTTAATGTAGAAACTTTGGAGGCAAATGTCATAGTTGTACTATTTGTTATTTTCCAATGTACGGAATCTGTTTTGTATACCCTAGTATCTTCAGCACCCCCTTCACAATAAGCATTACCTCCTTTATTTGGACCAATATACTTATCTGGGTGGTCATATAGTGAAACAAACGCTGCTCCTAATTCAAATGCTTCTTTAATTATCTCTTCAGATCCGGGTTTATGAAGATAATCATTTTCTATAAAGTAAACAATTTCATCATCATCATATGTTAAAGCTTCATCTAACGCTAAATTAAATGTTGCTGCTCCATTACCCTTTTCAGTATATAAAATACAATCACGTGTTACGTACTTTTGGATCATATCATTAGTATCTGAAGATACATTATCTGCTATAACACTCCAAATTGAATCATCAAATTCTTTAGTAGCATTTGCTAAACAATTTTCATTGTTAATGTAGTCAGGTTTAACTTTATTGTAACCAACATCTGATATTCTATATATTATTCTCATTTATTTATATTCTATACCTTTAATAATTTGTCCATTTTTAGGATTATGAGAATTATTTTCAAATAAATTTGGTGGCATACCCCACTTATATATAAAGGTTTGTGCCGCAGGGGATTCAGATGAAATCATTTCTTCCTTGTTTTTACCTTTTTTAGTTGCCATACTTACAAAATGATAAAAATGTGCCTTAGATGTTCTGCTAAATTTTAAACCATTTAATTCTAATTTAAGGAAAAAGTCCCAATCACATATAAATGGGGATTTATAAAGTGTATCAAACCCACCAACAATCATATAGTCTTTTTTAGACATAGCAAAGGGAAATATTCCCCCATCAGGAGTTGAAATGTCATTACGTATCGTTGGTTCATATTGTTTAAACCCTTCATAATCAAATTTACTTGGATGAAGACCAAAATTCTTTACAGGAAAATCAAATATACCATTAAAGGGTTCAATTTGGTTAATTGTTAATACATGACCATATTCTAGTTCTTCCTCGATAACTTTATCCCAATCTTTACATAATACGTTATCATCATTAATTATGACAACAGTTTCATTATCAGCATTACAAACCCCTAGGTTTAATGCCATTTGCATACCTTGGTTTTGTTCTAAAGGTAGAAAATTAATTCTATCCTGATATTTTTCAACAATATGTTTGGATTCTTCAATAAATCCATCTAATATTACTATAATTTGATTTTTTGTAGATTGTCCTTCTAATGCTGATTCCAAGCATAAGTCTAGACATTCTGGGTTTCTGAATGAGGGTATAATTAAACTTACCATTTTATAATGTTTTTTCAATGTTATAATATCTTTCGTTTTGTTTTTCTTGTCTCTCTACTTGTTTATTGTGAGTGATACTAAATTCTTCTTTTACAGGTAAGGAGGCAAATTCCTTATATCCTGTTACCATACCATGAACCGGATGACCTGTCCATTGAATTTCTGGGGTGTTTCTGTATATTCTTTTTTGTTGATCAGGCCAATTAACCCAACCTTTTTCATTTACTCTCCAACCCCATTGTTTAATATGGGCCTCTGTTAGACCTTCTACAATATTTTTACGTGGGACTACTAACATATCTAATGTTGGGTTTGATTCTAAAATAGATTTTAAATTAGATACTAAACCTTCATTTGGTATCTCATCAGCATCTATTTGGAATATATAATCTCCGGTACATTTGGAATTCATATAATTCTTATTTTCTAAGAAATTCTGTTGAAAATCAAATGGAAATGCTGCTACTTTATCTTGGTGATGTTCTAACACATCTAATACCTCTCCAGTAACTCTATTATTATCATAAACAATTACAATTTCATCCTCTTTATCTATTATAGGACTAATGAATTCAATCAAATGTTGGAGCTCCCTAGCTTCATTGCAAACTGTTATTCCGTAACTTATTTTCATATTTATTTAGTTTGGTAATGCCCCAATATACGAAAGAGCATCTATATAATCACGCTCTTCAAAATATTTTACGGTAGACATATCTGGTTTATATGAAGATTTAGAGCCATCTTTATTTTCAACTTCTTCTTCTAATTTAATGGCTTTAACAGCCGCCCACTTCCATTCTTCAATACTAGCACCTGAGGCATAAATCATTCCTAGTTCAGGAACATTTATATTATTAGGTAACCATATTAATTCAGTATCTTTATCTAACCAAGCTAAATCTTTATATAGTTCAGGAAGTAAAACCATTTGTTCATTATAGAAATCAGTCCCAACTTTCATTAAAGTATTTGTCATAAAACCGCATGATAAACTCATATATTGCGTTATATCCTTGCTTACTTCAATCTTATAACATAAATCGCCGCCTGATTTAGGACATTGTATTATTTCATCGTGTTGTGCCATATTTTATAATTTTGGTGTTATTAATTGTGGTAGGGATAATTCTACTTGTTTTGGAATAAAAGGTATATTTTCTTTTAACACATTTCCTAATAATTCTTTCATAGCATCAAATGAAAAATTAGTTTTAATATGATGACCATGTTTTTTAGCTCCTACTATATATTTTTTATAATTTTCATAAACATCCTTAAATGCTTTAATAGATTCATTATCATTAATTTTAAACCATTGTGTTTCTTTTAATAACCATTGATTAGCAGCACTTTCATGTACCGGTTCTAAATCACCAGGAACTAAAATACAATTACCTTGAGTTAAAAAATCAACATGACCCGACCAAGCTGATGCTATAATGGGTTTTTTACTTAACCCAAATTCTGCTAATGGTCTACCATAACCTTCACCTTTAGTAAAACTAACCATAGATTTTACTTTTGGATGGTTATATAAATCATTCATTTGAGCATCAGATAAATTACCATTAAAAATATAAACATTAGGTAATTTAGTGCCTTTAGGGTATTGAAGTTTTATAGATTTAATTCTTAATAATAATTCCTCTCTACTTATATAACTATTTCTCCCTGTACATGCCTTTAAAATTAAAGCAGGTTGAGATTTTTTATTTTTAAAAGCTTCAAAGAAATTTCTAACCATTAACCCAACATTTTTTCTGTCATGACCAAAAGCACCATTCATCCAATGTCCCACAAATAAATAACAAAAGGTTTCATTAATTGAATCTAAATCTAATTCTACTTCTTGGGGTTTTTTATGAAAGTAAGTGTCTAAATTAACTCCTTCAAATATAACTTCTATAGGTTTTTCTAATTTAAGTATCCCCTGAATGTTATTTGTTCTTTTATCTCTTTGTTCAAATTTAATACCTGAAAATACTTTTTTACTATGTTCTGATGATACTAAATTAAGATTCATTCTATTTAATCCTTCAATCCAAGTTGAAGCACAACCTGTACTTTCAATCCCCGCTGTACAACCAATATTATAAGTACCTACTGGTTGGAACTCATTTGGAATTGTAATCTGCATCCAAATATCGGGTTTTGAGGTTAAATTTGGGATTAATAAAGGTTTTAAAAAGCTCCAATTACTATGATCCTTTATAAAATTTGTTGGGGTATCACCCCATCTTTGTGATAAGATTTTAACATCATATTTATCTAACTCCACTATAGATTTAACTATGTCTCTTGACCTCGCACCATAACCACTATACGTGTCTACTGGGGCACTAATTATAAAAACTGGTTTACTCATTAATATGTAATTTTATGGTTTAAAAATCTTCCTTTATACTCTGTTGCATTAACTATCTCATAATCTCCTCTTGGTTCCCAAACTGAGAATAATTCATCAAAGGCTTCCATTACTCTTTGAGCTTGATGTTCTGCTGTAAACCCTGCTTCATCACCTAATGCCCATTCTCTACCTTTTAATCCTCTGGATTTGCGTTCTTCAGATGTTAGTTCATATACTTCTTTTATTCTATCACAAACATCTTCCCATGCACATCTATCATCAAATATATAAGGTGTTTGGGGTGAGCCTTGTATTGATCTTGAAGTTGGGTAAACTGGGAATACCCACTCACCATGTTCTTTATAAGTACCTCTGTGGTTAGAAGGAACATCAGCACTTGGTTCAAACCATTTACCATTTTCATCAACAAATCTCATTTGGTCTTGCATACCTCCTGTTACATTAGAAATTATAGGGGTACCTGTTAACATTGCTTCTGTAAAAGTTAATCCCCACCCTTCATTTGAAGTAATTAGAATTTGAATATCTGCTATATTATATAACCAATTTAATTGCTTTCTTGAGAGTTTTGTGTGTGAGAAAATAATACTTTCTTCATAATTTTCCCCAAATAAATATTCAGCTACTGCTCCTAAATCCGTACCATGATCTGTTGATAAATCAGTATGTAAGACAAATTTACATTTATCTGCTTTTTCTTTTGGTAAAGAATCTAAAAATGATCTAAAAGCTAACATAGAATCTGGGATTTGTTTTCTACGAATATTTCTTGAATTAAAAAACATTACGAATTCAGTATCTTTTCCTATAATACCCTCTTTGAATTTTTGAAATTCCTCAAATTCTTCATGGTTTTTATCTATTGGATAGAATTGTTCATGATTTAAACCATGAGGAACATACTTAAATACTCTTTTACTATTATCAACTCCATCTAAAACTAACTTGTTAATATTAACTGTTTGTTTTGAAATACCCATTAATAAATCACAAGCCTCATAAAAAGGTTTATTATACATTGGTGCGGGGTAATCGTCCCAAATATTTAAATATACTAGAGGACATTGTTTTCTAATAGTATCCTCCATATTAAAAATATGTTTAAAATATCTAGGATCTGTAATTAACATTACTGCATCAGGTTTTTCAACAGATAAAATCTGTTGTATTTCAATAGACTGAGCATAACCATCTACACAATACAATTTTACACTAGCATCTTCTATTTTTGCTTCTGCGTTAACAGATGGAGATATATCTAATGTTTTCCCTTTTTCTGGGTGTTGAATAGCTCCTGCTACATTTACCCAGTTGAAATGGTGGGAGGTGTGAATTACTATTTCTTTTGCGACTGTAGCAACACCTGAGTGTACTCTAATATCGTCACAAACTAATAATATTTTTTTCCTTTGTTCTTTAGGAATGTGTTCAAAACTTTTTTTCATTTATTTAAAATTTATAATTCAAGATTAGTTTGGTTTGAAATTTGTTTTCTAAAATCTTCATCAGTAAGATATAAAAACAAAGCACGGTCGGCAAGTTTTTGGAATGAGAATTTTCTTCTTACACATTCAACTTTAAAATTTTCAAATAATTCACTTTTCACTTTAACACTAGTTAGTGTCATTTTTTTAGCATCTGCCATAATTTTTATTTTTAATAACGTTTATTTATAGGTATACGTATATAATTATTTTAGTATATAATACCTTCACCACAATGTTCTTTATCCTCTTTATAAGGACAGAAATTACAATTCCATTTTGAAGCTTGTTTTGGGTAATCTTTTTCTTTTATTTTCCCACTAGAGTTAAAACATTCACTAATAAAATCATTAATAGCAGTTTTTGCTCTACCCAATTTAATTTTACCACTAGGTGGTGTAAATTGCTGCACTCTATAAGCTTGATAGGGTGACATAAGTTTTTCATCATCCGGATCTAATACTTTTCTTTTAAGAATAAAAAATTCAATTTCAATCTTATCTAAAGGTATTCCGTATTGTTCTGAAAAGTATTGTTTGTATAGAAGTAATTGGAATTGTTTATTTTCATCCTTTTTAGCATAATCATTCCACCCACTAGTACTGGTTTTAATATCGATTATCTTGAATGTCTCTGTTGCTTCATGGTATGTGACAACATCAAGATACCCCATGTATAATACGTTATTTAACGTTTTATTTGGTGCTATTACAATTGGTATTTCACAACCTACTAAATATGTACCTTTTTTACTAAAATATCTACTACGTTTTTTCTTAAACCATTCTAAAATAGCAACCCCATCCTCAAAAAACTCTCTCATTTCAACAGCAGAAGAAAAATGAGAACCATTATTCTTTTTATATTGAGTTTGATATTCATTTATATAAGCTTCTTGGAAATATTCTTGTATATCAATTTCTCTATCCGCAGCTGCAAAAGACTTTTCATATGCCACATCTAAATAATACTGCATCGCTTCATGAACGGCAGTCCCAAATACGGTATGAATTGAAGATGTAAATCGTTTTATCTTGTCTTTATATTGAAGTTTCCAACGGTGTTGGCAGCCTCTATAAATAGACATTTGAGAATACGATATATTCTTTTGATAAGCATAATTCACTGGGGGAGGTGGATTATTTCTTATTTCCTTTACAATGTTCGGTTGTTTTCTAGCCAAAATTTATAGTTTTTAGGGAGGAATTTATTATGTTGAATAGGTAATTGAAAAAATAAATTATTTTCTATCCTTCCTGGGAATATATCTTTTCCTTCTTTTATTAACTTTCTAAGTCTTTCAGGGTTTACTATTTCAGGTGTATTATACTCTTGGTGTGCTGCCTCCCTTATCTTTTCAATTACCTTATCTACCGACATAAAATATGAGAAATGCCATCCTGTATTTGGTATTTTTAACCAGTCCTGATTTCTAATCTCATGCATGGTTAATTTTGAGTTTAGGAATACTTTATAATAAAAACATTTGGGTTTATCATTAGGAGATACATCCATTCTAGTAGTTAAATTATAATAATACCAATCCTGTAATAGGCTTACAGCATTCATAGGAATAGAATTATCTTTAAAATGTTGAAGAACCTTAACATCCGGTATCTCATCTAAATCATTTAATAAAATTATATCGTTAGGTTTTGGTGATAGTTGTGATAAAGGGATTTTAATACTATTTCTTTGGTGATTTTCTCTAAACCAAGTGTGGGTAATACTAGAACCTGTAGGCATATCGTCTACTACATGGTAATGGATTTTATGTAACCACTTTGAAAATCTTTTCTTATTTTGATGGAAGTGAAGATCTTTAGGTAAACCTGAGAATGTTCTAGTTGATTCTACTAGTATAAAAATATCTACAATCTCATCTAACTCCATTAAGCGGAATTCTAATATATCTAATTCACTATTGAAAATAAAGCAGTCTATAACCTTACTATCTTGTTTTGTGTCTAATTTAGTTAATTCTTCTTGATTCATATTAATTATTTTTTCCATTTATCACGACCTACCAAAAGACCGATTATGCCATAATTAGCTATATCAATAAAAGTATCTTCCATACCTTCACCTTTAACATAATTTCTACCATTAACCATTAAATTTCTTAAACGCGATATTTTATCCGTTAATCTAATAGCTAACCCAGTTAATGAGAATTTTTTATCATCGCTATTATTAACGATATCTCCGCCTAATGATATATTATTTAACCCATAATCCATATGCTTAGCCGCAAACATTGCATACATTTCGGTTTGAATTCTAATAAATTCATTAGATAAATCTGGGTATTCTTCTTCAAAAATAGTTATTGTTTGATTAACTTCATCATCAATAAATTCTTGTATTTTTTTATTTGGATATTTAGAATCCATAATTTCTCTGTCACTCATAACTTTTTCTATTTCTTTTGCATTATTACCAAAATGGCCTACATTTTCCTCTAAATATTTCGATATTGAATTACCCATTTAGCAATCCTTTAGTATTAAAATATTTATCTAATGCTGATAACCTATCATCAGCATCTACTAACATAATAAGTGCTTCTTCAGCATTCTTATAAAAGTCCCCGGTTGAATGGTCTCCAATACCAACTGCTTTGTTACCTAATAATTCAAGTGATAACATAGCTTTTGCTTTATCTGCTTGTGCAGATGTCCTTAACATATCTACTAATTTACTCATTTTAATATAGTTTTAATTTCTTTTTTATCTAACCCTCTATCCGTTAATATACGATTTATTTCTGTGGTATCCAACAAAGTTAGGTACTCATTGACTTCTCTTGATGAACATTTAAAGTGGTCTCTTAAATTATCTATTAATATAACATTTCTTTTTTTAATTGATGATTTTATGTACTTATTCCATTTATTATTTTTAGGAATAAATTCTTTATACACATTATATATCATAATCTTTTCTTGGGGAGGGAATTCTTGTACAAGATTAACCACCTCTATATAGTCAGTATTCTGGCTCATAAAACGATGGATCATATATGAATTAAATAATTCCCAATCCTTATCGGTAAAAGACGATGCAGGTGATTTTTTTGAATTAATCTCCTTTATCCAATCAAATATATTTTTCATTTATACTAATTCGTCTTTTAATTCCTCTCTCAATTCAACTGGGATACCTTCACCTAGTATTTTCATTGTTGTTGGGTCATAAAAAACGGGAATAGGCATAATAGCATCATTATCTGTTCCTGCTACGAATTTAGAAATTTTTCTTAGAATAACTCCACTCATAAAGATGCTTCCACCATCTTCATTAGTTATTCCAGTTGTGTTAGTTAAATCTATGTTTAACTGCGGTGCTTGTGGTGCTTGACTCATAATTACTTGTTATTTATTAAATTTGTTATTAAACTTATACAATTTATTTCTTTATCTAAACGAAAATTAGCCTTATACTGATGATCATTTATTAATATAGCTGCAGTACCTTCTTTATTTGGTAGGTATTCACTAGCATTGTCAAATAGATATCTAAATAGATCTTCAAAATCATCAACATTTGAATCAGCGAGTATCTGTCTTATCTTTTTGATTTGTGGTTTTGGTAATTTTAATTCACCTACAATAGCAGACATATAACCAGTGGAAATAAGTAAAGAATCATCGATTTTTAACTTACCTCCAGTACTACTTGATTGGATAGTGTTAAGCATTTTTCTAATGTCAGGATAAAACCTGTTAACAATTTTCCCAATGGCAGTGGGTTCATAACTAATGCTTTCAATATCACAAATAGTGGCTAAATGTGCTGCTACTTCTTTTTTAGTAGGTGGTATTATTTTAAATGTTTGACACCTTGATTGTAAGGGGTCTATAATTCTTTCTACATAATTACAGGTTAAAATAAACCTAGTGGTACGTGAAAATGTTTCAATTATATTACGAAGTGAAGTCTGTGCTTGAATTGTAAGAAAATCTGCTTCATCTAAAATTACCACTTTAAGTGGTTTGAAAGAAGCAACACTTGCAAAACTTGATACTTTATCCCTAATAGTTTCAATCCCCCTTTCATCAGAGGCATTGATATAGAGATAATCACAATCTAGGTTTCTAACACATAACTTAGCAAGGGTTGTTTTACCTGTTCCTGCAGGACCATAAAATAAATAGTTCTGTATGTCGTTGTCTGCTAATTGATTAGCAATTGAGGATTTTAAACTCTCATTACCAACATACGTCTCTAAAGTTGTAGGTCTGTGTTTTTCGTTTAATAAACTATTTTCTTTAGTACTCACCATATATAGAGAATTTCTGTTCTTTTGGTTTTTCAATCATAACTTCTTCTGCGTCTATAGCAAATAATTCACCTGCTAATGGTGATAATTTATATTCACCCTTAAATCCTGTCTTAGTCATATAAGCTTCTAAGGTATCAGTTAAGGTTTTGTGAACCGGACCACTTGGTTCGTTAGCAATTAATCTCCATTTATCCCCTGGGGGTACTCTCCTAGCGATTAATATATCTTTTTCTATTGTTTTAGTTTCTTTCATAATATGAATATACAAAAAATAAATGGGGAAGACAAGCTCCCCCAATTAAATTATTTAGATTCTGCTACAGATGCTTTTTTATAATCTGTAATTACTCTTTTAATAGCTTGTGCTGCTTTTCTAGCTCGTCCTTGACTAGCTTTTGTAGTTCCACTATTTTCTGCTGCTAAGATATTGAAGTTCGCTTCAATTGTCTCAAAAATTTCCTGTTTTGTCATTCTTTTTTATTTATTTATTAATTATTAATTTACATCATTCCCGCACCCATTTGGGCATTAGAGTCTAACATTCTCATTTTTTCAAGTTGAGACGTTTTATCTTGGGTTAAAGTACACTCGGTTAACAATACTGTTCCTGCTACTGATGCAGCGTTTTCTAATGCTAATCTAGTTACTTTAGTTGGGTCTATAATACCTGCTTCTTTGAAGTTTTCAATTGCTTCCGTTTTAAGATTATATGATTCCCATACATTATTATTTTTAATAATATCACGTGCTAGAATACTAGAGTCTGTGTTTGTTATACCAGCATTAGTTAAAATTTGTTCGAAAGGCATACCACAAGCATCATATACAATTTGTGCTCCAATAGTACCTTTAGTAATAGATTCACGTGCAACTAATAAAGCTTTTCCACCTCCAGGTACTATACCTTCTTCAATAGCAGCTTTTGTAGCGTGTAATGCATCGTCAACTCTATCTTTTCTTTCTAACATTTCCGTTTCAGTACTTCCACCTACGTGTACAATAGCTACTCCACCAACAAATTTTGATAAACGGTTTTGTAATTGCTCTTGTTCATATGGGGTTTTACTTTTTTGAATTTGTTCCTGTAATTCATCAACACGTTTTGCTATTGTATCGGCATCTCCTTTACCGTCTACAATAGTTGTTTGTTCTTTAGTAATGGTTGCAATTCTTGCTTCACCAAACCAATCCCAACTAAACTTGTCAAGTTGCATACCCTTATCTTTACTAAATACTACACCACCTGTTAGATTAGCAATATCTTCTAAGACAAGTTTTCTTCTATCTCCAAAATCAGGTGCTTTTACAGCACATACATTAACTGTACCTCTCATTTTGTTTACAATTAAGGTAGCTAGAGCTTCATTATCAATATCTTCTGCAATAACTAATAATGATTTTCCTTCTGCTGATACTGCTTGTAATATTGGTAATAATTCTTTTACTGTGTTTAACCTTTGATCTAAAATTAGAATTGCTGGGTTATCTAAAGTGCAAGACATAGTATTATTGTCAGTTACGAAATAAGGTGATTTATAACCTCTATCAAACTGCATACCTTCTACTGTTTCAAGATAAGTATCTCCTGTTTTAGATTCTTCAATGTGTACTACACCTTCTAAACCTACTTTATCAATTGACTGAGCAATTAATTTACCTGTTTCAGGGTCATTATTTGCTGAAATAGTTGCAATTTGTTCCAACTGATCTTCTGAAGAAATATCTTCTGATACTGAACTTCTTAATTCAGATGTAACTTCTTTGATTGCGGATTCAATTTGTCTTTTAATTTCTACAGCGTTTTCACCATTATCAAGATGAGATAATCCTTTTTTAATCATTTCTCTTGCTAATAAGGTAGAAGTTGTTGTACCATCTCCTGCTTTTTCAGCGGTTTTAACTGCTGCTTGTTTAATTAACAATACCCCTAATTCTTCACTAGGATCATCTAATAAAAATGATTTTGCAACTGTTACTCCATCTTTAGTTGATTGAGGTGCTTCTTGTGCCCCTCTAAAAATTACTACATTTCTTCCGTTAGGTCCTAAAGTAGCAACAACTGCATCTGCAAGTTTATCTATCCCTGTTTGTAGTTTTGTTCTGGCATCTTTGCCGTAATGAATTTTTGTTTCCATTTCTTAATTGTTAATTAGTTGATTCTTCTACTTTTGCTAGTACTTGATTTTCTGGGCCTATGTAATACTCTTCTCCTTCAAAAGGCAATTTTGTAAAACCTTGTGTTGGAAGTACTACTTTATCTCCAATTTTTACTTGTGGTACTAATAGTACTCCACTGATAGTATATCTACCAGGACCTACAGCAATAACTTCACCAAAGGTATTTGTATCTTTTCCCATATCAGGAACGATAATATTACCATATACTGCTTCTTCGGCTTCTATGGGTTTAACGATAACTGCATCATAAAATGCTCTTAGCTCTTTCATCTACGTACTGTTTTAAATTTAATGTTATTTGTTTATAATTCTCTATGTATTCACTTAATTGATTGTAATCCTTATCATTAGACTGTAATTCAGAAATTCTCATTAGAGCTGCTCCTATAGTAGGATAGTAATACAAAGACTTTTCATAAGTCTTAGTTTTACCTTTAGCTCTAAAATGAGAAGCATCTGATGTTACATTCATTTTAATAGTATAACTATATTCGTCTTTAGTAATAAAATAGGGTTCCAGCAAAGGATCGGTAATAGTCTTAATAGACTTTCTTTTTGTTGTCATATAACTTATTTATTTAGACGTGAATATACGAATAATATTGCGCTAGGACACGCTTTTTTGGTAAAACTTTTATTTTATTTTGATTGTTTTTGCTTTTTTAGATTCCGCAATTGGAATAAATAGATGAAGCAAACCATCTTTCATTTCTGCTTCTAATTTCTCAAGTTCGAATTTAGCTGCTACTTTATAACCTAAGTTAAAAGATCGTTTAGCTAATCCTTTATAGATGTAGCCACTATAATCAAAATCTTCTTCATTAGGTTTATCATAGATAATTTTTAAAAGATCTCCATCAATTTCTAGTTGAATGTCTTTTTTAGTTAGACCAGTACAGGCAACTTCAAAATGAAGTCCTTCATCGTCATAAAAAATATCTAATGGGTGTGGTTGTTTGTTTTCAAACGTTGTTGGTTGGAAAACGCCGTCTGCCTTGAATAGGTTACGGAATAGTAAGTCGAACGGTGTACGTTCATTGAATAATGTACTCATATCATTTAGTTTTGTGAGGCCGTAGCTCTCGGTTTATTAATTTGTGAATATAACAGCGTGTCCTAAACTCCAATATTAAATTCAGTTATACATATATAAAACTAATCTAAAGTATCAAAGAAGAATACTTGTGATAGTCTTGATGATGCTATATCCCAACCAAAATAAGTAGGTGCAGCGTGTAATAAACGAGCATCCCATATGACACATCTATTAAAAACATTACCTACTTGGTCTACTTTTTCATAAGGTGTAGAATCTACAAAAGTATGTTGGTTAAACATTCCATCACTTTCATCAGCATGTCTTCCTCTGGTTTCTTTGTGAGCATAAAAACAAGTTCCTGCTTCATAAGGAGCATTAGGGTTTAGATATACTGCTGCCGCCCATTGCTGACTATCACAATGCCATACAGTATTTATTTTGGCTTCATGAGATTGGAATCTACCATTCATTTCATAATTTTCCCATTTAGTTATTTTTGTACTTAAAGCACTTTCAAATTTCTCTTTTACTCCTTCAAAGAAAAATTGTTTTCTAGTTCTTAATCCTAGGAATCCACTATCATCGTGGAACCATTGGCTAAGAGCAAAATCTCTTAGTTCAATTGGGTTTTCATAAAAATCATCAATGACTGTAAATCTTCTTGGTGCTAAGGGGTTTACTTTAAAATCATCGGTTTTAATAAACCCATAATCTTCTTTGGGTTGTGAGTCTGTATACATAATTTTTTAATTTAGTTCGTTTCTTAATAAATAATAAGTACTTTCTATATTTTCTGAGGTGAAATGGATTTTCATCATACCATTTGATGCTATTGATAGCTTGGCGTTATCCATATCTTTATTGTTTTTTAATATTTCACTGAATTTAAGTGCATTAAAAGGTAAGCGCATTCCTTCTTCTTTTATTTTACCCTTAATTTGATATGATATTTTATTACTATAATTATCTTCAATAGCTTCAGGACTAAACATAAAATCACATACCAAAGAACCATCTAAGTTTTCAGTTGTTTTAACAAGCACACTAGCAGCATCTAATGCCCCCTTAGCTTTTATTAAATGGGTAATATCTTCTTCATCTAATTCTAATTCAACATCAAATTCCGGGTCTGTAACCCAACTTGTTTTTCCTATTGCTAATGGGTCAGCAAGTGTATAGGTTAAATTAAAATTAGCGTCCTCAATATACATAACATTTTTTAATGCGCCATTACCACTTAAACTCATTAATAAGTCTCCATTGGTAATGGATAAAAGTTTAACTAATTTATCTGTATCAAATACACCTATATCACTATCTTGTACAGGGAAAGCATTTAATACTGTTTTACATACTAACCCTTCACTTTGGGCATAAACAGTTAATGAATCATCTTTAATTCTCCATTTAACTGATTTGTGTAAGTCACCTAAATAATATTTAGATATTGTGCTTTGTAATAGGTTTTTATTTATCATAACTGTAATATACGAAATTTATTTTATATCTCAAAGAAATTAAATTGGTTTTTATAAGGGTTTAAATCTAATGACCATTGTAAATCACTAAAAAATCCTTCTAATTTGTTTAATAATATAGACTCAAATACTTTTCTACGATTAGCATATTTATCTAAAAAATCTTGTATCTTTTCAGGTATATCATGATCTTGAAAGGCTAATGATTCTATTTTATATGGGTTATCTTTTAGATAAATCCATTTTACTTTATCTGCTTGTGTAATTAAATTATGTTTTTTATCTAATGACCATAGTTTTAATAAATCATTGTATCTAATAGTTGCTCTTACAGGTGCAGGTGCTCCTTTTAGTATTTCGGTAAACATTTCACCTGCTCTAGCTTTAGTTCCACTATATTTTTCTAATTTTTTTACTGCTGTTGGGTTACCTAATTGTGATAAGGAAATTGTACCATCTAATATTTGTTTTTTAAATACTTTAACTTGGTTTATAATACTTTCTTTTTCCTCACCCTTCAATACTTGCTGTAATATATCGTTAAAAAACTTTCCTAATATAGGTGGGAAATTTGCTTTCATAAACTCCAAACCCTTAATATCTAAAGATTCCTTTTCAATACCCTCTTGCTTTGTAATCCATTGTGCGTATCTCCTGTTTGCTCTAAAATAAGCTGAACGAATAACACATTCTGTTTTCATTTCTAGTCTATGTTCTTGCACATTAAATGCTTCACGTGCTAGTCTGTCATAATCATCATTAATAATATCTTGGTATTTTAGTGCTACTTTTTCTAAAAGATTATCTTTTTCTTTAGCAGTAAATTCTTCAAAATTGGGATATAAATGAAGTAGTAAGGGTTCTGCGTTAAAGTAATTAGAATCTGTGTCTACGTAAGCACAATAATTCTCATCTCCTTCATCACAAATCCACCAAGGTGTATCTTGTATATGTTTCATTTATATAATATTTTTAAAATGTTCTTTCCCCAGGTAATGGTGGTACGGTTTTTGGTCGTTCTCCTTTAGAATCAATATCATCTCTTTCATCTAATTCTACTTTATACTTAACACCAGCAACTTTAAATTCACCTCCCTGTTTAAGCATTTTTTTAAAAAAGTTTGTTTGAGAATCACTCCAACTTTCACTTCTTAAAATAATTTCATCTTTTTGAAGATAATTACCTCCTGATGATATATGTTGGTTTTTTCTAATTGATTGTTTTTTTAATGCCATATTATTCTCTTTTATAATCATCTTCGATTCGGACAATATCGTCTTCACCAAAATATGTTCCTGTTTGTACTTCTATAAACTGAACTAATTCATCAGTTTCATTCCAAGCTCTATGTTTAGCTCCTAATGGTATCTTTATTGATTGACCTGGGCCTCTAAATAGTTTTTCATCATCTAAAATAATAGTTAAATTACCTTTAATAACAGTCCAAGTTTCTTTTCTTTTATAGTGGTATTGATATGATAATCGGGACTCAGGTGCAACAGTAATTCGTTTTACCTTACATTCAGGAGAATCTAATAATACTTCATACATACCCCAAGGTCTACTTTCTATTTCCATTATATATCTAATTTTAATTCTCCACGCATAACTTTATTCATATGTTTGTTAGCACATAGAGCTGATTCTTGTATAATTCTGTGGCCTGATAATGTGATTGCTTCACTTAATGTTTGAAAATTCATACCATACCTAAATGAGGGTAATGCTGTGGCTCCATATAAACTGTTAAGTAAAATTTTCATTGTATATTGCATTAAGTGATTGTATTCACCTAATTCTTTATCACCTGCTTTATAAGCCTTTTTCATACGGTTTTTATAAACAACTCGTTCTTCAAACCATTTTTTTAGAATTGTAGATAATACTGATTCTTTATCTGTTCTAAACATTGAACCATTAGCAGCTATTGCTAAACTTTGAGTTTCAATTATTTCTATTAATTTACTTACAGTAACAACTGTCCTTTGTTGTTTATTATTTTCAACTAACAATTCCTCTTCTGGTTTTTTCGATTTTAAATCGTTAAGTCCCAATCTATTATTACGGTCATCTTCATCTACAATACGTCCCACAAATGTTTCTTTACCTATATTTATAGACATTATTATAGAGGGATATAGTGATGTTAAATCTTCATCAAACATATATTTGTATAACCCTGCTTTGGGACAAAATAAATAACCACCAGCATATGTATCCTTCTTTTGTGGGTTTTGTTCTTTAGGTGGAGGAACTATATTTTGGTCTAACAAATATGCTGAAATTGCTCCATCTTGAGTTTTACTGTTAGCATATACTTCACTATAATTATGTTTCCCTTTATGTGCTAAATTTTTTGTTAAAGCAATATATTGTAGTTTCTCATCTAATTTTTGTAATATTTCAACATCACGAAAGTTATATTCAATAAATTTATTTATGTTAGTTGAAAATAACTGGTCTAAATTCCCTTCATATTCAACCTTTCCTAAATTAGCATATTTTAGACCAACAGCATCTAGTTTCCAACTAGGTTCATCTTTCCAATGATATTTTTTGTGTAAACGAATATAATCTAAAGATTCAACTCCTACTATATCAACATATTGATTTTGTTTGAAAAAGTATTGGTTGTTTTTCTTAGCATTTACTTTATTAATAGGTGAAAGATAACTAGCATAATCCTTTCCTATTACATTACACATTCTGTAATATAAATAAGGAATATCAAAATAATCACTGTTATAACCTATTAAAATATCTGGGTTTATTTCTCTAAAGTTTTCTATAAACTTTAATAGTAGATCTCTTTCAGTTCTTATAGGTATAACTTCTTTACCATTAACTTCCTTATAAGATAATTCATTTTTTTTATCTAAAATTAAAATAACCCATTTATCAGGTGTTTTGTCCCAATAAGCGATAGAAGTAATAGGCATAGGTGCACTTTCAATATATTCTTCAGTAAGTGCTCCTCCTATTTCACACTCAATATCAAAAAATAATTCTCTATGTCCTGTTGAAGGAGCATCATTTGTTCCATATTTTTCAATTAAAAATTTTTGATAAGGGGGGATATCATGAAAATGTAAATTTTGGTCAGTTTTATACCATTGATGTGTTTTAAGTAGATACTCACCATTTATTCCCCTATGGGTTGCTTTATCTTCTCTACATTCTTTATAGGCATAATTAGTCCACTCAATCTCATCATATCCACCTTCATCCCATAAATGGATTTTAAATTTATTATTTTTTAACCTAGTGGAATAGCACTTTTTATACATTATATAACTTTTATTTAACTAAATATACGAAAGCTCCCTACGGGAGCCTACGTTTTTTATATTATTGTTTCAACATCATGAAACTTTCCTAATTCATCATCACTGAAAAATTGATGTAAATCGGGTCTGTAATAATTAATTGATTTCATTACTTTACGGTCACGTGTTCTGTATACTACGAATCTGTCTTCGACCTGTTCAAAGTGACATGGCTCATTTTGTTCTTTAGAGCGGAGGGTGACAGTCTCCATGGCTTCTTCTTTAGTGCTACAAGACTTCGACATATTGCTTCCTTGTACTTCTTGATACGCGGGCCATATCTTACCTTTAAGACCGTGTAACATAGTACCGTTCCCAAGGGAAACATAAGCAATATCACACAAAGCATCCAAAACTTCCACGATGTCTCCGTTTTCGCAAGCCTGTCTATATTCTTCCAATTCTTCAAGTACAAAGTCGTATACGAATTCCCACTCCTTTTTTTCTGGTATTGTTGGTTCATAATTGTTTGGTTTTCCAAAAGTAGAATTAAATATCTCTACTTCATTTACAAAAGGCACACTAGGTGGTGCTTCAATACCACCATTTGCCTCATCAAAAATTGTTAATTGTTTTCCCATTAGTTTATAACGTCTAAAAATTTAGTTTTCTTTACTTCTACAACTCTAAAATTAGACATACCTTCATTATGTTTGTACATCTTAGCTTCTGCATCTGTTGCTGATACTGCTACTACTAAATATAATTCAGTTGTTTTTTGTATCCTACCTCTTTCGTTCTCAAATTCGTTTTGAGTTTTAATTTGCCAATATTCCATATTTATTTATTTTGATTTATAATATTCATCACATTTATCTCTATATTCTTTAGCTCCATCAGCTAAATAATCTTGAATGGGTTTTGAATCTTTAGTTTCCCAAGGGTAGATAACCCACTCATCTCCTTCATGTATATTAGCCCACATACTAGGTTGAAAACTAGATGTATGGGGTTTATAATGTAATACCGCTGTCCAAACACCTGGGGCTTTTTCTAATGTAACTCCTGAATCACATATATCATCAACTACTAAAGTGTTTGGGTCTATGACATTTACATAAGGTAAACCTAATTTATGTGATATTAATACTGCTGGTATTAATCCACCTCTTGGAATACCATGAACTGAGTCTATATTAGGTTGATCATGTCGAATTTTATTGATTAATATATCAACCAAAATGTTTATATCATCCCAACATAGGTATATTTTATTATCTGCTTTTAATGCCATATTTTTTATATGTTATGTCCTCCGTTGTTAATCTTTAGACTGTCAAAAAATTCTTTTCTAGATAGGTTGTCATTATCTCTAAATACACCTGATGCTTTAGTAGTAACCATAGCAGCACCTTGATGTTTAACACCTCTACAACTTACACAATTATGAGTACCTACAATTGTAACAATTACACCTTTATTACCTTCAGTAATTTTACATACGGCATTATGGATAGCTGATGTTAATTGTTCTTGAATAGCTCCTCTACGTCCAAATAATTCAACTATTCTATTTAATTTAGACAATCCAATTACTTGACCACCTTGCCCTGCAATATAACCAATGTGAACTACTCCTCCAATGGTTTGGTGGTGGTGAGAACACATTGAAGTTAATGGTATATTACGTTCAATAATAATACCATCATAACCATCACTAGGAAATGATGTAATAGGGGACATTGCTGTGTATCTACCTTCCCATAAATCATTCACATATGCTTTAGCTACTCGACGAGGTGTTTCCATTGAATTTGGATCATTTCTCCAATCACATTTTAATGCATCTAAAAATTGACCATAAGCTACTTCAGCTTTATCAATCATTTTTAATTTTTCTTCATCATTAAGGGGGAATCCTTCTGCAACCCCATTTGCATAACCTACTTTTACTACTTCTAGTTCTTCGTGAATTTTCCTACGTTTGTTCTCCATTTATATAACTTTTTAATTTATCTACTAATACTAATACTTCATCTGGTTCCATTGTAATAGCACAACAGACATTGATGTTCTCTTCTATTTCCTCTAATATACGAAGAGCTTCTTGCTTATCCACTATACTTCACGTTGATCTTCAAAAGCAATAATATGTGGTCTCCAAGTCATTCTATAACCATTATCTCTAACCCAATCAAATACTAAAGGGTATGATTTAAATAATCCTTCCCTAGAATCTCCAGCAGGCATAAACCATACTTTACTTGGATCCGCATCTAATATTTTAATACAATCCAGTATTTCTTTCAATGATTCTTCATCTTTACCATCCCAAACAGGTTTTATATGGTAGTCAGAATGGTACGACATACTTTTAGTTATAGCTTCATAATTAAGTCTAAACTTATTATGTCTTTTTACCATTCTTTCGTCCGTGATTCCACCTTGAGGGGTTTCAACTCCCACCACAGGGACTGAATTACTAAATTTAGGACTAATAGATAGGAGATTAATAGGATAGTCAGTGGGTAAAAAATGAGATCCTTCAGTCTCGATAGTAATAAAGATATTATTTTCATGTGCAAAATGTGTTAATTCGTTAACTAATGCAGGGTGCATAGTAGGACTTCCTCCTGTTAACATCATTTCTGAAATATGAGGGTTGTCCTTATATGCTTGAATAATGTCTTTAAAATTAAATTTACCTTTTTCTGGATGAATACTAGTATACCAAGAGTCACACCATCCACCTTCACCGAAATAACATCTGTGAGTACATCCTGTTGTTCTAATTACTACTGTTGGGTATCCTGCTCTTGATCCTTCTGATTGTACTGCAGTGTAGATTTCTACAATAGGGAGGTTTTTATCGTAATCCTCAATACGCTTCAATTGTTTGTGTTCCATATAATTTTTTTAAGTGGTTTTTTATTCACTGTTATAACTCTATTCGCAGTAATAAGCTGCATTTTTTCCATGCTCCATAAATTTAACTTTAATAACTCTTACTCTGTTATCAGTTTCAGTTTTAACAAATTCATTAAGCTTATTATAAATATATTCAGCAAATTTTTCGGCACCAGTTGCTGGGATTACCCTTACTTGGGCTACGCCAACCATATCCATTTGTTTAAATGCTTCTACTTCAGGATCATCTTCTGCTATAATCATAGTATGATCAAACATATAATCCATCCAAGCTTTAGGTTGTTTACCATCAATTAAAGTTTTGGCACGTTTCATTCCACCGAAATCCCAAACCCAATTTCTTTCATCTAATTCACCTTCAAAGTATGCTTTGAATGAAATTCCGTAACCATGTACAAATCTACAATGTGTATCTGTTGCTTTCCATTGACGAAACACTGTACTAAACCCGTCAAATACTTTACTTGATTGAAATTTACCCATTATACCAATTTTTAATTTCTGTTATTGGTTTATTACCAACTATTCTAGATATCTCATTTCCTTGAGAATCTACTTTTAATAATGTTGGAACGTTTCTAATTCCAAATTTAGCTGATAATTCTGTGTCACTATCAACATTTACTTTTGTATAAGGTAAACCACTTTTTTCCATTTGTGGTCCTAATACTTTACAAGGTCCGCACCAAGGTGCACTAAAATAATATAATTTCATATCTTTATAATTTAAACTAATTCTTCTCCTATTCCTACTATTTCACTCAATATAAGTAAAATAACTGCGATATCCAAGCTAAACCATAAAGCTCCATATCCTAAGATACGAATGCCTGATTTGATAAAACTAATTTGTTGATGTTTTCTTGCATCAGGTAATTCTTGTTTTTTCATAAATTATTTTTTATAATATTTTAAAATTAAAATTAACAACTACTCTATAATCTGAATTAATAGGAGGCATTCCGGCATGTAAATATTCTTGATTAAACATAACAAACCTTCCTTTTTTATTTTTTACTCTTTTTTTAATTGATAATTCTACCCCATCAAAAAAAGAGTCTCCTGATTTTTCATTAAAAATTACTGTATCTCCATCACTATCATTTACATAATAAATAGCAGTCCATCCTCCTTTATTCATATCACAATGAGGATTCATACATTTATCTTTATAAGATTTAGATACTTTTGGATTAAAATTCCATTTTAATCTTTGTAAATAATATTTAAAAGGTAAGTACTTTAGTATGCTTTCAGTCCATTGAACCTCATCACAAATATTCCAAGAATCCTTTTCAAATGTCCAACACTGTAGGAGTCCTGAGCGGTTATAGTTAGTAAGATTACTATCTTTAACTTTAATGGTTGGGGATTTAGTATGTTCATTTTTTCCAAATCTAAAGGGAACTAGACCAATTTTATCTTCAATCTCATCTTCTACCTTAGAAGGTAGAAAATCATCAAAAATATAAACTTTATTTTTATCCATTATTATAACTTTTTGTTGTCTTACTAGGTCTCGAACCTAGACTCTTCTGTACCAAAAACAGACGTGTTACCAATTACACCATAAGACATTCACCATTAAATTGACCTGTTTCTTCTTGCGCTATCCCAGGCAACTTTTTTAGATTTTCCTAACATACTATAGGAAGATACTTTGTTGTTAAACGAACCCCTAGCTTGATTGATCTGGGTTTGTCCATTGTTTGATTGTTGGTTTGTTGTCATTACTTTAATTAATTAATTTATATATTACTATACGTATTCAGCAAGTACTTTTTCAACATGAGCTTTCGCTATCTCATAATCAACTTCACCACTTTCGTCTTCATATTGAACAGGGTCTTTCCTACCCAAAGCAATAAATGCCTCAATTCGTTCAACAGACGAAGCAGATTTATAATCACTGTTCCCACTAGGAAAAGGCTTATAACTAGTATTAGTTCTAGAATAGACTTCATCGAATTCAATGTTTAAAATTTTACATAATTTTTCACCATCTTGTAAAATACCAAATTTATCAGTATCTAAATAAGGTGTAAAGTAACCTACTTGATCAGCATCCCAATTACCCATTCTAAAAGCTGCATCATCTGCATCTCTAAATTCTTGTCTACAATCAGGATAAACAGCATGGTCACCAGCATGTATTCCTAAAGCAATATCACAAGTTTCTCCTGTTTTATTTGCTACAGATAAAGCTACTGCCTGTATAATAGAAGCAAACATTTTATTTCTATTAGGTACAACTGTTTCTTTCATATTATCTTGCTCATAATGTCCTTCGGGTACATCATCTCCACCTTGAACTAAAGCTGAGTCTAGTAAATCTACTAAACCGTCTAATTTAATTTGGCGATAATTTACGGTACACCCATTAAAACAGTTTTCATCTGTTGGACAATTTTCGTTAATGTAATCAACTAATTGTTGAGCTCTTTCTAGTTCTACTCTGTGTTTTTGACCATAGTCAAAAGATATAGCTGTTACTGTATCATACTTTTCGATAGCTCTTAATAATAGGGTGCTGCTATCCATTCCACCACTTAAACTTACTACACAATGTGCCATAATTTACTTATTTAATTTTTGCCAGGTATTTTGCGTATAGGCAAACGCTTGATTAAATTTACATTTTATATATGATCGAACATACGAAAAGAGAGTAGAGAATCCAACTCCTCCTATAAGAAGTGTCCATAAATTTGGATGATAGTGCTCTCCACAAAGTCCTAGTGCGTGTCTTATAAATTCTGCCATATCTTTATTCTTCTACAAATTCTGGTTCACTATAATCATCAATTGGTTTATCTCTTACTAGATCCCAATCCGCATCATCTATAATTTCTTGTTGAAGATCTTCATCACCTGTTTTCCACTTTGCTAGTTCTTCTTCTGTTAGCACGTATTCTTCCCATCTGTAATTGCAATAATTTACATTTCTTGTTAATTTTGCCATATTATTCTACTACAAATTCATTATTAAAAATTTCTTGGATTTCAAAAAATTCATCTAAAAAGTCTTTAGTATATAAAAATACATTTCCTTTATAAACAGAATTTTCAACGTATCTTTGTTTAAAGGGTTGTTTTTTTAATTTTGCATAAGCATTAACTTTTAATCCTGTCCCGTCTTTATCTGCGTGACCTTGGTAATCATAAAGTGACATCATAACTATTTGGTTTTTAAATTATTATTATAAAAAGGATTTTTAGTAAGAACATGACCACAAGAAGTATTATATTCTGATATTATTTCTAGCTTACATTCTTGTATAGCATCCTTAGTGTCTTGACCGTGGGATCTATGAAAGTAATCATCAAAGGCTATATATTTGGGGTTGAAAGTAAGTGCTATTTTTGTGTCTCTAAGAATTGCCTCTCTTGAGTGGTCACCATCAACAAAAATTAAATCATACTTATTTATATACTTAGATTTAACTGTGGGGAGAAGAGAATGATCATATGAAGTATATGTAAATCTATTTGGGTAATATTTAGTTAAATACGTAGTAGATTTTAATACTTGCATTTCAGTTCTAATATCTACACTATGTAAAGATGCCTTACTATTTTCTAACCACATTAAGGCACTTGCCCCCCTATTAAACCCTAATTCTAATATAGAGGTTGGTTTTGTTCTCTTACAGATATCTTTAATAGAGGAAAAAGATTCATAATCTAATTCTCCTGTTACCTTAGGTGAAAGAATACCGTTAATTAAATGGGTAAAGTTTTCTTCAGTTAAACTCATTTTTTTATTTGGTTTTTAATTATTAATATGTTTTTTAACTATTTCTTTAAATTTTCTTACATTATGGATAACATTTAAATAATCAACTTTTCTAAAGTCAATATCAAAAAAATCATTCATATTTGCTTTTGGTTTTGTATTTAAACCATTATCATCATACCAGATACCTTCTAAAGCAGCCATTACTGGATTAGAAGTATCAATTGATTCTATTCTTGGGTTATTATCATACCAACTAAATTCTTGTGGTATCGAACAACCTAATAAATGGAATTTAATATTTTTTAGTTGATTTAATTTAAATAAACCTTGCACAAATCGTACTCTACCTAATGCTTTTCCCATATCTGGGTTACTATGTGGGAAGAAATCATTATACCAAGTAGCACCATAGGATACACATAATTTTTCATAACCTAACCCAGCTAATAGATTAGCACATAAATATGCTTCGTTTTTATTTTCACCCTGGATTACAGCTGTAAGTTTAGTTTTTTTAGGATATTTAAATTGTTTCCAATATTTAGCTTGAGCTGCTGTTTTATGGCAATCCATCCAAACATCTGGTACTATAAATTCATTGGGTTTTAATTCATTAACCCAATATTTTAATCTATCATAATCATACGCTTCTCCTAATTCATGAAGTGAATTATCCATAATAACATAACGTCCTTTATCTCGGGCATTTTCAAAATACTTTAGATATTCTTCATCTTGGTCTAAAAGATGAGGTAAACAATAATCATAATCATTAAATTCAGGTGATGCTGTTAGTAAACATCTAGGTACTTCGTGTGATACTTTCATTTATATAACTTTTTTAGGTCGTCCTCTACGCTTTAAAGGATAGGGCATATGGACTATTTTGTATTTATCTTCTATAATATAATAAAGATCTATCAGGGAACCACTACATTTTAACATTTCTTCCTCAACTTGTTCTCCATTGCATCTAAAATATTTTGTAAACTCAACTGTAAGAGAACGTAATCGTTCAGTTTCATCCTTTTCAAAATCCTCAATCAAACGTTTTCTTCGTGCTCTAATAACTGAGGTTCTTTCAAGATATTTTTGGTAATCAATACCACATTCTTCTAATATATCATTTAATTGATATTCAACAAGATATTGTTGTGCTCTATAACATGAATAATCAAAATCACCATTTAATATACGTTCACGAAGTGGTTTACGGTTATCAAGTGGTTTATTTTTTGGTTGATACATTCTCCACCATCTAAACTGATTATAGTTTATTTTTTGATATTTAGATAATTCCTTATCTACTTCTTCTCTGGTGATAGGTATAGAATACATATAAATACAATTGAAATTAATAATACTTGTAATGGATAATTGAATACTTGTAGTAATAGCCAAAATCCTGCTTTAATAAGTAGGAAAAATACGACTAATACTAACACAATCAAAATAATACCTAAAAACTTTTTTAAAAAATTATTCATAACCTTTATTTTTTATTATTATAATCCAGCTCTTTGTGCAAATTGTTTTCCACGTGTATTCATACGTCCATCTAATTCTTTATACTTAGTAGTAACTAATTCGTCTCTTAATTGTTCGAATTTACAATCATCAACAATCCAACCACGAGATTTAATTTCTTTTAATCCAGCGGATATTGTTTGAACTCTAAATTGATTGTTTCTTTTCTTTGTTGTGTTTTTGATTTGATAAAACATATAACCTTGATTTTTAAATTAATTAATTGTTCGACTCATTCGAACACGTGAATATACGAACCCTTACTGCGGTAGCCACATTATTTACGATTACTTTTGATTTAATTTAACCATAAAGTATCTTTATATTTATTCTTTAACTTATCTTCTTCATTATATAAATCTACTTTCCATACATACCCATCTATTATTCTATCCTTTGGTAGTTTTATAAATTTAACTTTAACTTCATCACCAATATTTAGTTTTTCATTTATAACTAACATTGTTTTATAACTCCCATTTCCAGGTGTAATATTTTTACCCTTACTTCTATATCCTGAAAATCTAGATTTATTGTTTGACTTTACACCTTCTCCATATATTCCTACTTTAAATACTTTCCCTTTATAGGCTAAAGTATATAATCCCCTTTTTATAATACTTTCTTTAGGAATTATGGGAACATCAATATAACCTTCTTTAGTTTTTGTAATTATCATAACTTATTATTTTATCTTTTTTTCTAATGATTTTATATGTTTACAACGATTATCAAACGCTCTCCATCTACCTGGGCAGTTACAATGAAACTTACCTGATTCTGGGTAGTATGTTGTTTTATATGTTTTAGATGGGTCACTACTACTAGTATGGATTTCGATAATAGGTTCTTGTTTAACCTTAGGTTTTGGTTTAACCCATTTTATATCACTCAATTCAGTTTCAGGTAATACTTCTTGCCAAGTAGGAAGTATATATTTTTTACCTCCTATATTAGCTAAACTAGGTGGATTGAGTTCATGATGATATTCATATTTGAATACTTTTACAGCAATAAAACTACCAAAGCCCTTTGGATTAATTCCAAATGCTTTACCTTTAGGCCAAGATACTACTCTTGATCTAATATTACCGTGTTTGTTGAGATTTGAAAATTCGTATAGCATAACCTTTATTTTATACGTGAATATACGAAAGATTATTGTGGATTCAAAGTTTTTATGTGGGAGTCTTTAACTTACTTACCCCTCCCTGCTTTTTGGACTATAGTTTTTTTAGCACTTGAACGTTGGGAATTTTTAGGTGTGTGAGTTTTGTTGTTAGTTTTATTGTTTAGTTTACTATTAAAAAATTTACTGCTCATATTTAATAAGTTTTAGTTTCGTCGTCACTTGGACCTTTTTGAAATTTTTGTATATATTCTTTTAAATTCATTTCTTTTCCATCTTTTTGAAATAACTTTAAATTAGGGTCAATCTTTATATCTTCATAATGTTCTCCATCATTTCCATTTTGGCCTATTATATTCATTCTTTCTTCAGCTTTTTCCCAATCTTTAATTTTTTCAATTTTATCAAGATTATCCATAAATTCTTTATTAGTCTTTATTTCCTCAGAATCTTTAACTATAATATCTTCTACTCTTTCCCCATATAAGTTTTCTTTATATTTTCTTTTTGGGTAAGCTTTATCAAAAGCAAAATTTGCAGCAACTACTAGAGATATTGCTAATGGATCAAATACAAAAATTATAATAAGTAGTAGCACATTTATAATTTTATCCATGGGATAACCCGTCAAACTCGATAGATATTGCAGTGGTCCTAACTCACCAGCAACCTCGGTGTTATTGTCAAGTTCCAATACTTGTAATTGAAATTTTTGTAAACTATCTGATGCTACTGTTCGTTTAGATTGCGCCAATTTACGATTTTCCTCTTCAATATTAATACGATTCTGCGCCATTCTAAGCTCAGTTGTGGAGATTGTTTGTCTAAAGCCCCCAGATACCGAGGTATCTCGTACTTGGATGGTCGAAGCTTTTGCATTAGATAAAGTACTAATATTACTAGATATTCTTTCAATTTCCGTATCATATCGTGTTACATCATTTTGGTAAAAGTCAATTTTTTGTTGGATAAAACCTTTTTGATTTTCTACTGCTGATAGTTTAGAGTATGTTTCTTGATATGCAGCACTTAAAAAGCCATAAATACCCATACTAGTAATTAATACTAATATTATAGTAGCAATAGATAAATAAGTTCGTAAAGTTTTATTAATTGTATCCCAATATTGGTATAATAATGAGGCTGTTACTAATTTAGCAAATTCCAATGAACCTGCCATTATAATAACCTCTAGAGAAGCTCCAGCAAATAATTTGCTAAGACCACTTACTGAATAGAAAGCGGCTGAAGTTGAGACTGATAAAGCCGAAAAGGCTATTAGGAATGGAAACATTCCTTGTTTTATTTTACCTAGTACCCCCATTGTATTGTGTTGCGTGTCCTTCATTTATTAAAGTTTGGTTAATACTAATCTCTTCTTCTATAAAAATTTCACCTAGGCATCTTCCAAATTTACCTACACCATGAGATTTTAAGGTAAACAAAAAGTCATTGCTTTCTATTAGTTCAATAAGTCTAGCCTTAGCGGCCAGTCCTAATTTTTTTTCCTCTAAATCTCTGGTTCTTGATTCTGGAGCGTCTATGCCCATCATTCGGATTCTTACTTTTTTCCAAGTATTAAATCCTAAGTCTACTAAGGCGTCAATGGTATCCCCATCGATGACTCGATCTAATTTTGCGTTATATGTATACATGGTGATAAATATAATAAAGAAGAATAGCTAAGCCAAGTAATTATGCTATGTCTTTACTTTCTAGGAGGGTATAAGTAAATGAGTTACCCCAAATTTCTCTTGCTGTTTGGCATATATCTAAAAATTCATACCAATCATCGTTATCCGCTATAACTTGACACCCAGCTGACCATTTATCTATTCTAGTAGAAGTACCACCTGATCTGCTTGTTGCTCTATGAATGTTAATTCCAAATATACCTTCCTGTACATTTTCTTCTAATAAGTCATAGTTATTATCTCTATTATTGTCTCGATATACTTTAACTGGTTTTTGCTGCCCTAGAGCTAAATACTTTCCAGCATGAAGTCTTAATTTATGAGAGCTTCTATATTGACCTGGTTTTAAAATTGCTACTCCTTTATCGTTCATTACATTTTCTACCCAATGTGTTCCAGGGTCTGTAGTAGCTTTAAAACAATGGAATTGCCACTCACCTTCTACTTTATATGATATTGTAACGCAGTCATCAAATGAATTAGTAACTCTATTTTTAGTTTCTGAATTTCTAATTCCTATAATATTAACATCATAATCACCTCCAGTAAAGTACTTATAGTCTTTACATTTCATTGCTTCTTCAATTTGTTCTCTTGTATAACAATTCATATTATTTTCTTTTCTTAAAGATATTACCTAATTCAGCAATACCAAAACTACCCAGAGTAATAAATAAGAACGAGTCGTAAATAAATTCGTTAATAACCAAATCTTTTCCAAAGTAACCAGTTACTAAATCTACAATTGCAAATATAGTCATAATAGCAAAGGAAGCAAAACCTACTACGGTTTTTTCATTTATGTCATTGCTGTCTTTAAAAATATCTCTAAATGCCATCCATTTTTGTTTTAATTTATTCAACATAAGGTAACTTTTTAGTGAAACTTAATTTTATTATAAATATTAGAATTGACCTGCTTTTTTAAGTTCGTCAATATCTGATTGTATTTCTTCTAAAGTAACAGGTAATAGTAAGTCTAAACCTGCTTTATATTTGTACTCTATAACTCCCTCTTTTATAACAAACAATGTAGGGGCCATTCTAATTCTATATTTTTTCTTTGCTAATGGAGCTTGAGCAATATCTACACGATAATAAGAAACATTTTTTAGTTCTTTCCAAGATGCAAAGCAATTTTTTTCATTAAATTTAGCCCAATATTCTATTACTATTATTTCTGATTCACTATCATCAAATGCTCCTTTAGTATTTACTACTTCTTCGTAATTTGAGTCATCTAACCAGTATTTATCAGGAACTTCTGATTGGCTATATAAAGTTGACCCAAATAGAAGAAACAAAAATAGTAATTTTTTCATTATTATTTATTTTTGGATAGTTCGTATAAACGTTCTTCCATTTTCTCCAATTTTTGAAGAATAGCATCTACGTCTTCTTGAGTATCCATTATTGTCTGGCGAACCAACTCATCTTTTAAGTCGTATTCTACTCTTTCTATAACAGGTTCAGGCATTTCCATTGCTCGCGCAATATCTGCTTTTAAAGTAAACCACATTGTTGATAGAGATACTACAAACCCAACTATCATTCCTATTGTTTTTAAATCCAGAATAACTTTAGTATTCTCTCCTAATTGTTTTGCCATTTTTTATTTAAATGTATAATTTAACCCAAATGTTGTTTGGTATAACTTACTATCCCACATTTGGGAATATTCACCCTCTATAAATATGCCAAGATTTTTTCCTAATTTAGCTCCAAGTGAAGCTCCAAAAGAATAATCATGCCATTGTTCTAATTTTGCATCTTGTATTAATCCTCCTTTACCCCAATTATTTCTGTTTAAATAACTAAATTCTTTTTCTCCCGCGATATATTGGTGAGCAGGTAATATATAATTAGCATAGGCATGCAACCAAAAATTTCTTTTATAATGGTAAAAATCTACTCCTACTATAGGAGCAATTTCCATCCAAGGGTCTAATAAATCCCAAGCTTCCCCATTGAATCTATTCATTAAACTAGGCATTACTTTTTCTCTAAATGATAAATCTGAATGAGCTACTTGAACACCATCTGCGTCTACCCAACACCAGTCTTGGGTTACGTTCCCATTTTCATCGGTTGATGTGTAAAATATATCATCATACCCGTACATAAACCCTAATGTATACCATGGGTTTAAAGGGTTTCCATTTTCATCTAACTCATTTAACCATATTTCAGATGGATTATAACCATAAGCTCGTTCATGTCCCCTTAATATAGCACCTGCTGAAAAAGAGAATTTTTTTCCTATTGGTAGTCTAGCTCTAAGTTCTGCTGAATTGTAGTTTAAATTAATTTTACCTACTTCTCTAGCTTGTACTTTTGCGATATGGTACTTACCTGTATGTTTTAAGAAAAAATTATAGTTAGTAAAGTTTTCACCTCTCCATCTTTCTTTTTCAAAGTGGAGTTGATATTCTAATCCTTGGACTGCTGATGTTGGGGCCGAAAATACTAACTGTTCTTCTGTACCATCATAATAATTTTTAGGTTTTCTTTCATAGTCAAATCTAGCTAATTTTCTAATACCAAACCCATATCTATAATCAAAAGGAAATACTTCAGTATTATTAACTACATCAGGAATAGAATATAGACTTCCATCAGGATTTGTCCTTAAAAAGTAAGTAGGCTCAGCTGCTTCAATTGAATTAGATATATCCCCGGCGGCGTATATTGTTCCATATTTTAAAAAGTCTTTGTATATGGATTTGAATAAATTAGATTTCTCTTCTTGACTAAAAGAAGGTATAATATAAAGGAATATAAATACTAATGTTAATATTTTTTTCATATAGTTTAAATTTAAAGTTAAAGAAATAACTATATTAGGAATAACATTATATTTGATAATAAATATAAAAAAAGAGGGTGCTAATGCACCCTTTTTTAATTTTTTTTAAATTTTTATAATAAATTAGATTTTATTTTTTAAACTTATAATCCAATTTTTAAATAAATCCCAATTTCGCGTAGCAAATACACCAAATGCGACACCTGCATAGATTTTAAAACCAAAAGACCAAAGTAATAATCCTGCGATTAATCCTAAAATCCCTTCAATTCCATTTCCTACTATCCAACCCTTTACAGCATTGAATGTTTTCTTAAACCAACTAATTTTTACTGGTTTTTTTTCTACTTTTTTTGCTTTTGCTTTTCTAGCCATTTTATTTAATTTTAATTAATTTAATGATTGTGTTTATACATATGTAAATTTCTACTAACCATCACAGCTTATACAATCTGCCATTCTGGATCCTAAATCACCTTTAATAACTGAATCTGTTCTTAAGTAGTAAAAAGTTTTAATTCCTAACTTCCATCCTTCTAAATGCACTTGGTTTATCCATTTTGGAGAATCATTTACATCAAAGGCTAAGTTTAAAGATTGTGTTTGATCAATGTATCTTTGTCTAATAGCTGTTTGTCTAACTAATTCTAATTGATTTATTTCGGGGAATGTTAAAAATAATTCTTTTTCATCTGGGGTCAAAATGTTATCTGGTAGGCCTTGTGCTGATCCATCTTCTGTTAACATTTGATCCCACCACTTATCTTTATCTTCTCCTTTTTCAATTAATATTTTTTGTAATTCTTTATTTTTTCTAATAAATGTTCCTTTAGCTCCATTAAATGTGTAAATGTTTGCTGGTAAAGGTTCAATACCTGCTGAAATACCACCTACAATTACTGAATTTGATACTGTTGGTGCTACTGCTAATAAATGGGTATTTCTCATACCTGTTCCTCTACACCATAGAGGTTCACCATATTCTAACGCCATATCCATAGACGCTTTTTCTGCTTTACCTCTAATATCTGAAAATATGTTTTTAGTATGAGCTGTTGATGCAATAGAGTTAAAGGGTAATCCCTTTTGTTGTAAAAACGAATGCCAACCCATTACACCTAAACCTAAAGCACGTCCTTTACGAGCGTGGTTATATGTTCTCTGTAATGAACTTTTTCCTGCTGATTTATCTATAAATTCTTGCATTACACCATCTAAAAACCAAGTAGCTAATTCTACAGCATCTGTATCTTTCCATTCATCATATTTTGCTAAATTCATAGAAGATAAACAACAAATAAATGAATGTTCTTCATCTGTAAATAATGTAATTTCAGAACAAATATTTGTCATAGATACTTCTAAATTGTTTAGTCTGTAAGCTATTGGATTATCTTTATTAACATTATCCTTATACATTATATAAGGTTCACCTGTTTCCATTCTTGATTTTAAAACAGTAGCCCATCTATTCATTGCTTCCGGGTCTCTTGCTTCTAATTTTCTCATAAATGAATCTCCTACTACAACACATTGGTGTAAGTTTAAACATTGTCTATTTGGGTCACCCTTTGGTCTACGAATTTGTAAGAATTCCTCTATGTCCCCATGTTCTATATCTAAATTAACAGATGCTGCCCCTCTTCTAACATTTCCTTGATTAGTAGCAATAATTGAAGAATCAAATATTTTAGCCCATGGGACTACACCTTCACTTTTACCATTGCCCGTAATTCCTGTTCCACGTTCTCTAATACGAGATAGCGATATACCTACACCACCACCGGATGCTGTTAACTTCATTAGTTCCGCGTTAGTTAAACCGATTCCACGTATTGAATCAGGTGTATCAACACCAAAACACGAAATAGGTAAACCTCTATCAGTCCCCATATTTGATAAAACAGGAGATGCTAAACCTAACCAACCATTCCACATTATTTTGAAGAATTTATTTGCTAGTTCTGGTTTTTTTTAACCTTGTAGCTGCGGCATTTGATACCCTTCTATAAGCTGTTTTTACAGTTTCGTTAGGTAATAAATAACCCTTTGAAATGGTTGCTAAAGAAATTTCATCCATCCACTCAGGGTACTGCTTTCCAGCTTCCCAATTACTATAATCTACTTGTAGTGCGTTGTTTTCCATATTTTTAAAATAAGCTATTTGCGTCCCAATTTTGAACACCTTTTGAATAATTTGTTACTCTATTTGCAAAGAAATCTGTATGTTGTTTTCCACCTGATAAACTATCAAACCATTTCATTCTTTTTACTGCGTCTTTGTCTATACCATTAACAATTGGTCCATACCCTAAATCACCCATTTTAGTATTTACTCTATGCTTAATAAATGATACCAAGTCATACTTTGGGCATCCTTTTAAATCACCCATTTCATAAACTTTATCTATAAAATCTAATTCTAATTTTAATGATAATAAAGCTGCTTCTTCAATATCTGCTTTTAATTCTGGGGTATGAAATTCTGGGTGTTCACTCATTAGTGTTCTAAACAACCAACACCCAGCATTTGAGTGTAATGATTCATCTCTAATACTCCACTCAACTATTTGACCTACACCCTTAAGTTTATTGTCTAATTTAAATGATAATAGAACAGCAAATGAAGAAAATAAATTAACTCCTTCTGTAAATGCTGAAAATATAGCTAATGATTTAGCTCTTTCATGCCAATTAGGAGTACCATCATGGGAATCTCTTACAGTAGTTAAAGCCTCAATTTTAGCCATTGTAGCTTCATCTTCTAAAAACTCACTAAAATTATCTAAACCTAATTCCTCGTTTAACAAAGAATAGGCTTCTGCGTGGATTGTTTCAAATGCTCCAAATGTAACAGCCATTTTTATTACTTCTGGTTTTCTAAACCATTTTGTAACTAAAGTTGACCAATAATCATTTACTACAGTTTCTGTTTGAGCAAACCCTTTTAAAATAGTACCAATTATATTTTTTTCGTTCTCTGTAAGATTTTGTTTCCAATCATTAACATCACTCATCATTGGGACTTCTGTATGTAACCAATGTGCTTGTTGTTGTTGTAACCAAAAATCAGATGCTTCTTGATACTCGAACGGTTTATAAACAATACGTTCTTTTAATAGTGAGGTTTTTGCCATTTTTATAATTGTTTTTTGTTTAATTTAAGTTTTTAAGTCAAAAAAAGCAGAATTGTATTTCTCTGCTAGTTTCTTTTTTGTTTGAAAATCAGTATCATCTAGACTATTTGACTTAGTACTAGGAGCCCATGTTTTCTCTTCATTATCACCTGATGGTGAATAATTTTGGGTTACTTCAAAATGTCCTGTACTTGTATCTGCTTCAACACCATATGTAATACCATCTTGTCCGTATCGATTTTTCATAATATGAAACCTTCCAGTTCCATTTACTTTATCTTCCTTTTTACGAGATAGAGACATACAAAAATCAGTAATCATAAGTTTATCATAAGAACCTGCTGCCTTATCTCCTTCTATAATATCATCATTTGCACCTGCTCTATTAACTTGAGATACTGACCAAATAGGTATGTTAAGTGTTCTAGCTAATCCCTTTGTACTAACATAAATATCATCAATTTCATCTTTTCGTTCACGATTTTGCTTTTTTGATGAAAGTAAGTCAACATAATCAATTATTACTAAATCAGCTTTCATTCCCATTCCCTCACATTTTTTAATATGGGACTCAATTGTGGACACTGTTGCGCGTCCTGTAGGGAATTCTTTAATAATTAATTTACCTGGTAAATCAGGAATTAACTCCATTGCTTTAGGTTTTAGTTTTGCACTATTACTAACATCTATACCTGTAAAGAAAGCATCATATCTTTTTCCAACATAATCTTCCCCAAGTTCAAGAGTGTAATGTAAAACTGTATAACCACATTTAACAGCATGTCCTCCTAAAGCTACTAATGACCAAGATTTACCACCTCCTGGGTTACCAAATATAAGACCAAAATCACCATTTCCAAGTCCACCCTGTAATATACCGTTAACGAGATTCCATGGAGTAGGTATAATTTTTCTTGTATTTTCTCTGTAACGATCTTCAATATCTTTAAAATATTCATGTCCTAAATTTTTATCTTGTCCTGCTTTTAAGGCATTATCAACTAATCCCCTTATTGCTTCAAAATCACCAGCTTTTAATAAATCAACTGATGTCATTAAAGCTCTTTTTAATTGTTGGTTTTTGCAAAAGTTAGTAAATTCTTCTTGAACATATTCTAAATCTTCATCTGATGCTACATATGCCTGTTTTAATTGTTCTTTTAATGATATTTGGAGTACGTCATTATCTACTTTCTTTAACTCAATTTTTAATGTTTCTAAATTGGGGGTAGTATGGTATTTATCATAATATTTTAAAATCTCTTTAATAATCCATTTATGGGCACTATTCTCAAAGTATTCTTCACTAATAATATCATGTATATTAACTAAAAACTCTTTATGAGTTAAAAGGGATGAAATAGCTTTTACTTGAAAATCTGTTCCATATTGATTAAGCGTGTGAAGTGTCATATAACCTTTTTATTTTATTATTGTTTGTATACTGGAAATTTAGAGAATATATCTTTAATCCACATATCTAAATTTCTTATCATTCCACCTAATTTATCTTCATTATAAAATGATATAAACATTTCAGAATTTAAATCAGGTAGTTCTTCATCAATTAAATTATCAATATGTTCTTTTCCTCTATCATCAATCATAGGGGTACTTAAATCCATAACTTTATAATTTGTCTCAATTCTGTCTTGTTCCTGAACTATTCGTGAATATACGACATGGTCCTTAAATTTCCTAGCAGATATGTCGAAAATATCTTGAAGTGTTAATTCCATTGTTTTTAACTCAGGAAATTTTTTAAATATACCCTTAGCACCTAAACCTTTAATACCTCTAATATTATCTGAGTTGTCACCTAATAGGGTTTTATGTAAAATAAAGTTGTGAGGTAATAAACCAAATTTTTCTTCTACAACTTTTGGAGTATAATATTCTTTCTCCATTGGTCTATATACAATAATTTTATCAGTTACTAGTTGTAAAAAATCCTTATCACTAGATACTATAAAACAAGTTGAATTGTGTCTTTCTACTAGTTTTTCAGCTAACACTGCTATAATATCATCAGCTTCAACTTTATCGAGTATGGTAGTTTTAACAGGTAATAGCTTTAGATACTGTATTATACGCACTATTTGGTCAATTTTTGAGTCATGTTCTTCCTCAATATTGTCAAATGCTTCCCAATTAGTAATTCTAGATAAATTTCTTGTTCCTTTGTATTCGGAGAGCAGGTTCTTACGATTTACTGTTGAGCCTGCTCCGTCGAATACTACATAAACAGATGTTGGATTTGTTTGTCTAATCATGGCACCTAAAGAACGGAAAAAACCACCTAACCCCCCAATATGGACTCCATCAGGATTAACCATATTCATCATAGCAAAGTTTCTAAAGAATAGATTTAAACCATCTAAAATTAGTACTCTATCGTGTCTTTTCAAAGGAGTTTCTTCCCCTTGCTCCTGAACTGTATCCAGGAGCTTAAATAAATCTTTATGTTTCATGTTTTGTTTTTAGATGTCTGCTTGGTCAAACAGAACAGGTGTTACGTCTTCTTGGTCTTCTACAATTTTAAATGTTCCTCCACCTAAGATTTTTGTCCATTCATCTGAATGTTCTTTCTTATAAGCGTTTTTATCTTTATCAGTATCTTGTATAAAACCGTGGTTTGTCATAACAATTTTACCTCTTGATTGCATACCATTAACATGGTTTTTATCAATCTGTAAGTTTGTTCTTTTACCCCATTCTACTTGCTTACCACCCTTAATTGCTTTAATTTTAGATGTACCAGCATTAGAAACATTACCAAAGGTAACTACAAATGTTGCATCATACCACATAGCCATTCCACCTTTGTTCATCATCTTAGGTTGTCCCATAGGTGATTCTGCTTTAGCAGTCCATACTTTATTAATACAACAAAGTGTATTAGTAAATGGTGATGATTCTTTACGAGACATTACAATACTTTGGTTAACTGTATTACCAAATTGTGTTGACATTGCTCCTGCATTCCACTCATTATTATTTTTTAGTTTTTCAACTGACATGGCACAAGGGATAGAACCAATTGAATCCCAAAAGAACGCTAAGTCATATGGTAAATTACCTTTTTTCTGTTCATTCTGTAGGTCCATTATAAATGCTGCTACGTCTTCTATTGTATGTAAAGTTTCTCTATCAACATAGATAAAATTACCTTCATAGTCTATAACAGTACCTTCATCATCTTTGATTAATTTAACTTCTAACCCCATTTGGGCAGCATGTTCCCAATTCCATTTCATCTCAGTAATTATAAAAACAGGTAATACCCCCATTTTTTGTGCTGATACTGCTGCTTCAAGTAAAGCAGTTGTTTTTCCTGTATCAGAATGTCCTCTAAGTAATGAAATGTGTCCCATTGGTACTCCAGGTACTCCAGCAATCTCTTGGAAAGCAGGGGATAATGGTATCCATTTTTGTTCCTTAAATTTGACGTTTTTATCTAAACCTTTAGACGATTTAAATTTATTTAAATCAAATTTGCTCTTAATCTCGGCAGACACTGCTGCCGAGAGAGACTTTGATATTTTTTTCGCCATATTTAGAAAGGAAGATCATCTTTTACCGTTGTTGAATCTTCGGGAAATAAAGCATCAAATTGATCAGCTTTATTTTTCTTAACATTACTAGTATCTAAACTAAAATTAGAAGTGGATGGTGTTGCAACAGGTGCTTCAGTTACTATTTCGTCCCCTCCTTCTTCAGGTGCTAACCATTTTTCTAAAGCGGATTTCATTTCATCAAATGAATATGATTTAAATAATCCTTCTTTAGGGTTTGGTTGTTCACTAGTCCATTGTTCTACTTGTTTAGCATCTTCACTAAGAGGTGATGTTTTTAATCTAACACGTACTGATGATTTATTATAAGGAGTACCTGTTGATTCTGGTCCTACTGTTTCAACTGTAAGGTCTCTACCATTTACAATATCAGTGTAATCTCCAATTTCATCATCTACAGCAAGTGCTAATAATTCTTCATATACTTGCTTACCAAATTGCCATAGTCTAGTACCTTTATCTTCTTCACCTCTAACTATTACGGGAACGAAAATACGGTTTTTAGCATCTAACTTTTTAGCTAGTACATAGTTTTCTTTAGTATATTCTTCTCTAAGTTTTGCTGCAAAGAGTGCAATTGGGTCTTTTTCACCAAAATTAGTAGGTGAAATCATTACTTTATTAGTAATACCATAATAGAATTTTAATTCTGTAAATGGGTTTGAGGAATCATACGCAGATGGTACGATTCTAATTTGTTGTTTACCTACTGTAGGTCTCCAAAAAATGGTTGTGTAATCAATTTTTCCACCAGCTTGTGGTTTCGATTGGAGTGTATCCAATTTTGCTTTTAAGGCATTTAAATCCATAATGTAACTTATTTTTAATTATAACTGTTTATATGTAACTAATATACGAACTATATTTTGGGGAACCAAATTATACTTCGATTATTTTATATATTTTTGTATTTAATTGGTTTAAATCATTATGTTGTGTAAGTAAAACACAATTTCTATAATGTTGCCAATCCACTTGATATTTAGTATCTACAACACCCCCGTTTAACTTTTTGATAAGCTCATTAAGGGCATTAATAGTGTATAAAGTATTAGATTCTTTCTTCCTATGTACCAGTATAGTGTTTTCTGGAATTGTTTGTACATTTCCTTGGTCTACATTATAAGTTACAACATATTCATCTTTGCCCACGATCTCGAGGACAAACATTTTATTGTATATAATGGTGTATCTGCTTGTAATCTCTTCTAATAAAGAATCTAAATTCTCTAAATTTGTGAAGGTACAAAATAACTTATTGTTCAAATCTCCTATGTTTTGGAATGACGTTATAACATCATAGTTCGTATTATACGTATTTGGAGAATTATTTAAAATCGTAGTCATAACCTTCTTTTGTTTTTATATTTAATTTATATTTAGTAAATATATCTTTTATATCTTCTATTACTTGTTTTTCACTTTCATCCCAATCAATTAAGAACGAATCATATGTGTATAATACCAATTGAGACTTTTTATTTCTCAATATTGTTATCATATCCCATAATATACGAACGTTCATTGACGTCTCCAAATTTTGTAGCAAATAATTAAAAAGTTTTTGTGGATTCATTTCCTCCAAGTTTTCTTTTTTATATACAAAACTAGAAATCGGACACATTATCTCTCCTTCGCTTTCAAATTTATTCCAGAGATCTTTTACGTATATATCAATTTTCTTAAAAAATTCTAGGTGTTTGTATTCTTTAAATACTCCTCCGTATAGTTGTTTAAAAGTTAATTCTTTAGACTTAGCGTAGTCCACTTTATATAACGTTTGTAAATGGCTGTGAATATCAACAGAGGGGAAATTATAATCAATGAGGCGACAAGACAAGCTAGGATGGTAGGCACTAATATCAATGTCAATAAACCTGTTATTACTCGGTATAAAACTTTTTCTACACCCGTTTTTATGTGAGAGAGCTGCATAATTTACGTTTTTAAATTTGTTTGAAGGTCGTGTTGTGGTTGTCCGAAGGTTGTACTGAGTGTATGTTCGTTCACCATCAATTTTATGGAAGTGTTCTTCGAAGGTTGGTTTGTGTATTTGTATTCCACTTCGTTCGAGGTAGTTGAATACCAAGGATACTTTAGTATTAAAGAATTCATCATATTTAGTTTTAGGTCTGTTAATATTCGTTTTTAGATCTTCAAAAATGTGTTCACACAATTCATAATGTTTAACAATCGGGATAATAGCGTTTACGCAAATTTCATCCTTATGTTGGTTATAAAATATTTCATGTGCTTTAGTAGTTGGGCGTATATACGTATGAGGTGGTGCGGTTATGTCATAAAGAGTTTTTAGAGGGTAATAATGTAATATCTCTTTTTTGTCACGACAATACAACACATCAAATTTATTTAATAATGTGTATACATCCGTATCTAACGCATTTAAACCTTCATTGTGCTTAACGCATATCATAAATCCTTTATGCGCGTTAATTGGTCTAATATACACAAGGCTAACCTTGTTTAAAGTTGGATGAATTGTATCATTATAGGGGATTATTTCGACAAATGCCTCTTTAAAACCACTATTTAATAAAACCTTTAATTGCTCCTCATTTTCTATCAACCAGTACATATACCTTTATTTATAGGTGAATATACGAAAGATTTATCTAATAGCCACTATTTCTTTGATAGTTTATTCTTCTTGATGTCCCTACTTCATTATCAACCTTTATTTTTATACTTCCTTTTATTTCGTCTCCTTCAAAGGGGATTAGAATTTTGTGAGGAGAAGCGGAATGAAATCTACCTTCCATAATTACTCCACTAGTTGAATGTATATGGTAACTACCAGCATAGTTTTCATTTGTATCTTGAACTTTTAATTCTCCTCCTTTAGTTGTATAATATTTATTTTGTAATGGGCGATAATATCTTAAATATCTACCTTTTAAATAATTAAAAAATCCTCTAATATTATTCTCTTTTTCGTATAGTAGAACTATATTTCTATTAACCTTATAAACCTCTATGGGTTTACCTACTAATATCCAACCTATTTTAATAGCAGTATATAATTGAAATTGAACAGTTGGGCTTAAATTAATAAAATTAGTATATGTAAACTGAGTAACTTCTAAATAAGTGTGGTTTGTTTTATGTTTTAAGAAATATCGTTGATATTCCCCAGTATCATATTCTTCATCAGTTGGGAAGACTATACTACTTTGTGGTGGTGGAACTTTTATTGGAAGTGATTTTGATGATGCTGAGTATGATAAAGGAAGTCTACTTATAGAAGTACTTATATTAGAATCAATTGGTGTAACTGCTTCAAGATTTTTATCATTAACAATAGGGTTTTTAGTTAATAACTTATTAACCCCATCTTGTGGTGTTTTTCCAGTATAAAATTTACCATCAGATGTTTTAAAATATGACCCAATATAGTATTCACTTTTTCCTACTATTTGGAATTCCTTTCCATTAGTAGATAAATTAGTTGTTATTTGTGATTTTGGGTAATACATATATTTTTAATATTTAGGTCCAGCACTGTACGCACCTGGGTTATAAATAGGACCTTCATAAATTTTAGCTACAATTTCTTGTGCACTAAAGGATTTTGCTATTCTACCTCGTAGTTTTGATCTATATTTTTCCATAGCGGCTGCAGAATCATTCCTTGCACCATAACTAGCAGGTCTTAAGTTTTTTACTAAAAACTGCTCAGTTGCGGTTGCCACATCATTTGTTGTTGTTAATATGTCCCAAAGTGCTGAATACTTTGCTTTAGTTTCTTGTTCAAAGTATTGTAATTGGAAGTTTATATCGTTTCTTTTTTCAACATTTTTATCTGCCTTTGCTTCTAATTTTGCTCTTCTTCTTTCTCCTTGTCCAGTCCATTGAATTAAACCAAAACCTCCTTTTCCACCTATAGCACTAGAAGCTGAATATCCTGCATCTTTCCTTACTCTTTCTAATCGTGTTGGGTCAACTCCAGATTCAGCTAACATATTACCTATAACGCCTGTAGCACCTGCTTGTGTTACTCCTGCTGCTTTAAGATATGTAGCAACTATTTCAATGTTTGTTTTTTTAGTTGCATCGGTTATTGGTACATATTCTTCTACTTGTTGTTGATAATCAGATAAAACAGTAGAAAGTGAAACTTCTATAAGAGAAGAATCAAAGGCTTGTGTTTTTGGAACAGATACTGTACTAAACGATGTACTCCAGTCATTATTAGATATCTCATGATTTACTTTTGTAATTATAAAATTTAAGGCAAGGGGGTATTGTTTTGGTAAAAATCTTTGATTAATTGCTAAGGCATTATATATTTTAACTCCAGATAATCCCTCTATAGTTAAGTTTAAATCTGCGGGTATGAAACCTATAGTATTAGAGGGGGTTTTAGATTCGTTATAAACTTGATTATTAATAGCATTAATAAACCCTTTAAATAGTTCTTTTCCTATCTTATTAAAATCATTATTTAAATGAAAATATAAAGTACTATATGTAAAATTTCCATTTTCATTTCCTCCAAAAGCCTTAAGTAACCATCCTAAATAATTAGTAAGGGGGTTTGGGGGTGCAATTTTTACTGTTTCATCACTTTGAGTTCTTTCTAAATAAGCCTTAGCTTCTCTTACATATTCCCTCCAAGTTACGTTATCATAATCTCTATGTGTAATAGGGCATTCCTCTACATCTTTAGTTCCTTTATTCTCTATCCCATAAATCTCTGTATTGAGTTGTGGTCTTGCCAACAAACCCCATAAATCTCCCATCCAATCTGGAACTAAACTTTCATCTATGACACATTTATTAGGGTCTTTCCAGTGGGAAGACATTTTTACTAGGTTTGCGGTGGTTAAAGGAAATGCTTCATTTACAACTTCTTGTAATTGTGTTTCTTTAGGATCATCATACTTTGTAGCATAAGCATCTCTTAATCCGTCATTCCACTTAGAAAAAGCTGTACCATCGTAGTTTTTAGTTGATTTATTTTCGGCTGTAGCTCCAATAGTAATCATACTAGCTAGCTCAGGACCTATTTTAGTTTTAAAACCAAAATCTCTTACAAAATTGGATGTTTGAATTGGTTTTTTAGTTTTTGGATCCACTGAACCCGAAGGAGAAAATCCATAAATTTCAAAAGGGATGGTTTGATTCATTCTATTTCCAAATTTCTTTGATTTTTCTATTCCCGGGATAGGGTTTTGGTCTATTATTTTTATTATGTTATCATCTTCTAATATAGGTTCAAGTTTATTAAGACCCCCTAGAGAAGAATTTATACCACTACATACTTCTTCTAAAAATTTATAAATGCTTGTTTCCCCATCATCATTTGTATTTTGTTTAAGTGTTGTACTAAGAAAATCATAATTTAAATATATATTCATAATACTACCATACATTACATTTGTATCAGTTTCAACTTGAAAAAAGTCTTTTAGTTTAGCAAAAGAACCATGGTCGTTCTTAACCGCAATTGATTTCTTTTGATAATCTTGTTGGTTGGTTATGCTAATATTTTCTGTAAATTGGGGTTTTATTAAACATACCTTAGGATTAAAAGAAATTTGATTAGGGAAAGCTGAGCATATGGTATCTCCAGATAAATCAAACTCTAATACCTTAGTTCCATTTAGGGAGGGAACACATAGTTTGTTTAATTTTTCTAGTAAAGCACTAAAAGTTAAAAAATATGTGTATTTGTTTGCATCAACCCCTGTAGGAGGAAATTGATCTGCCTCATTATCACTCTCTTCTTCTTCATTTGGTACTATTGTAAATTCATTATAATTTTTTAAATTTAAAAACCATGAAAAATAATTACCTTTCCATTCCCACCATTTTTCAGGTTTGGATGAAGATATATCATTATATAAGTCAAGAGATAATGTAGATGCTCCTGCATTATTAATAATAGGACTTTTTAGTTCCAGTAAGGTATTTGAAAAGGAATTACCCTTATTAATTACTGCATCTAATTTTGCGGGGGTTGTAAGTGAAGATGGTAAATTTACTTTTAAAGATTCAATAACATCACCTATCGTAATTAATTTTAATGTTATATTATAAGTACCATCGGGTTGAAAGCTCCAGTCAAAATTAACTACTTTCCCTAAGAACCCATCATAATTATTCTCATATGTATTTCTATATTCTGCTATTTTTTTTATAATTGATCGATAACTACTATCTGAATCTTCAAACCATAAATCTTCTATTAAAGTATTTCCTGTGGATTGTAGTTTTTCATTTTTATCTAAGTATTTATCCCACCCCCATTCTAATAACATACTGTATCCTAATCTTAGGTATAAAAGTTCTATTAACTCAAATTGAAATAAATTATAAGCTTTTAATTCTACTGTTGCTTCTCGGATTGAACCTCGGTTTTTACAATCAATTTTAGCTGAGATTAAGCCTGGGGCTGGGGAAAGACCAAAACTTGTTCCTCCCAAACCATAACTACTATTATTCCATAAACTGTTAGTTTTAGATACTCCAGACCTAGAAATGTAAGAATTGCCTAATGGGCTTAGTTCTGAGAGGGTGTTAAATAAAACTGCTTTTTTTGCTAATTGATTTCCTGTAAAGGGAGCTGTATTATCTAATCCTATGTCTCTTAATCTTTGTTCTCCTTGACTAATGTTTTTTTCTTCTTCTTCCCATTTTCCTGTATCGGAATTATAATTGGGAACGGATTTTACTTTGTTATCATCAGTAGAAGCATCTATTTCTGCTTGGGTTTGAGCTATAACTCTTACTGATGAAGCAAGTTTTAACCAAGTATTAGTATTATTTAATCTAGTAAGATCAGTATTATCCCTTTTTTGTTTTCCATATGTTCTTTGTCTTACTCCAATTTGGAGTGCAACAGACCCATCAATTGTTTCTCCTATTATACTCATCCTTAAAAACCGTTTAATTTATTATACGCACTTTGTATGGCACCAATATTAGTTGGTATCCTAATTTGTATTCCTAAAGGTAAATAATATGAATCTTGAGGTAATGAACCATTTGCTGTTGATATTATCCACCATAAAGAAGAATCATTATAATATTCATTAGCTAAAATATCAAATCTATCTCCATCTTCGGTATAAACATATACATCCTCTGGGGATAAAGCAATTTCAGGGTATTTTACACCCTTGTAATACCTTATACCTCTAGTCCCATTTAGGTTAGGTTTTACTAATACTTTATTTCTTGTATATCTTCCCATTATATTAATAAATTAGGTGTTTCAAAAGTTGAAATTCGGTATTTAAAATCAATACCTTCAGATTTTAAAACACTAGTTGGTACAGGATTTACTCTACTAGGAACATAATTAATATTACCTTTACCACCTGAGTAGTTATTTTTGTTCCCTGTTGTTGCTAACCCAATATACTGCTCTTTTCCGTATTCTCCAACGAATGTTCCACCCCCCTTTAACAAGGCACCATTTTTATCTGGGAAGTAATTTTGTTGTACTTTAGGTACAAAATTATGAATTGGTATAAAGTTAAATCCCGTAACCCTAATTATCATAGGTAATTCTTTAACTGAAGCATCACTTAGTATAGTTGAACCATCTTGTGCAAAGGCTTTATTTCCTTCATCAGGAAGAGCTATTTCCCAAGGTGATTCTGTTGGAATCTCTAAATTTAACCCCTTCATTATACCAACTTGTTCATAACACCAACCCCCTATTGTTAATGATATTAAGTTTCCACCCATATAACCTTCTGGTGAATAATCAGGGGCACATACCGAAGCTAAGTAATTTAACTTTTGATGCATTGGTATTAATTCTTGTTTTGATTGAGCTGCTACAGTCCAAGATAAATTAATTGATCTATCAAATCCTTGGTATTTGTAGAATTTTTCACCCCTACCCATATATGCTTGATCTTGCCATTCAGCAGTAAAATTATCGCTCATACTATCAATAAAAGCTCTAAAATGAATATATGTTTTTAGGTTAGGGTTTGAATTAGATATAACTCCAATTCTAAATTTTACTAAATCATTTTTAATATTATCTGTGGTAGGTGAACTTGATTGATATATAGGTAAAGCATTAACTTTATCTAAAGCTTGTTTATAACCGGAATTTTGTGATACTGTTAAATCTTGTCCTTCTTCTTGTCTACCAATAGTATAACTTATTCTATTTGCTCTTTTACCTGGGTCCCCTAAGTTAACTCTGTTTTCAATTTTATTATCATTAATATAGTTTAAACTATTAGGAATAAATTGATTTCCATTAGGTGCTATGTCTTTAGTAAAGTTTGTAATATTGTTTTGATTTCCTGTTTTAGAAAATGGTTCTTTACTTGATATTTGTTCTTGTGATAGTTGTAGTTGTGGAGTTCTGTCTAATATCCCACTATTAAATGCCTTTCCATTATTTTTAGTTGACAATGAAAAAGGATCATCATTTTGTTCATAAACACTAAAAGTTTGTACTTTTCCATTTCCTAAAAAAGCGTTTTTAATAGAAGTATTTGCGTTTTGTAAAATAAAATTATTTCCTAAATATGCCGCACTTGCTCCTACTCTAAGGAATTGGTCATTAGTTATAGCGTTACTTAAATTGTTATCATTTACTGTAGGGCTAATGTTTATATCTCCTATAGTATAAGAAGTTTTACCTCCACTTCCTATTTGGTTAGCCCTTGATAAAGGACTACTACCAAAATTGTTAGTATCAAATGGGTTTGCAAAACTAGAAAATCTAGTTGCTGATCCCCAAGTTACTTTTGGTTTTTCTCTTGTTGTATTGGGATTATTAATACCTGTTCTTTGGTCACCTACCATTACAATGTTGGTTTTACCAACACCTAAAATAGCACCCGGCCCCCCAGAATAAGAATATAAATTATTGACACCTTGAGTATCTGTATTAACTTTGTCAAGTAAACCAAATAATCTACTTTTAGGACCATCAGTTGCATTAGTATGAATAGTATTTAAATATGTAGGTAAACCTAAAAGAGAATTTCCATCAGGGGATCCAACTGTGGTTTTAAAATTAAATCCTAAACCTTGTTTATCTAAATGAAGTCCTATAGCATTACCTGCTGCTTGACCTATTGTAGATAAAGGTAGATATATACCCTGGTTTAATGGGGGTACTAAACTACGTAAAAGATTACCAATAGATGTTCCTTCAGGTGGGGGTGTATTCGATTCTTTAAATTCTTTATACCCTACTTGAGAACTAACGTTAGTTAAAGATAATAAATTTTGTTTTGCTATGAATAAAGGTCCTCTAGGAGATTTAAAATCGAAAAACATTTTAGTCATCCTTGAGACATCGTTAACTACAATCTTAGGTAATAGTGTACCTCCTCTTAGTAAAAAATCTGGACCACCTGTTCTTCCTACATCAGAAAGGTCTTCCGGAATTGATGTTTTTACATAGGGTTGGTTACTATTACCTCCTCCAACTGTATCCTTACCATATCTTAAAGATTTAAGATTGGTTGTTAGGTTAACTAATGCCATATCCTACTTTTAAGTTGGAAGATTATCCAAATATCTTGTAGGTACTGCTGGAGACTCTAATGTTGATGGTGGAGGTAAAACTCCGTTTAATGGGGTTACAGATGCTGCATCTGGGTTTCCTATGGTAGAATATTGTCTATGTAAAGTAGACGTTGCAAATTCTGGTGTACTAGGCGTTGACCCGTTCAGACTTGTAGCTGAAGCTTGACCTGATGTTAGTTTGTTTAATAAACTCATAATTGTTTGTTTTATTATAAATATTAAATTATTGTACTTCGTACATACCTAAAGGAGACATTTCTGGTGTCTTCTTAAATATTTTTTCTAATAGGGCATTTGTTGTACTCATATCTGTTGTGCTTTGGACAACTGTGGTACTTTGTGGGTTTTCTGGTTGTGGGTTAGATGAAGTATTTCCTCCTGCTAACATTTGTCCTAATCCAGGTGCAGCAGCAAATTCATCATTCTTTGATAGTTCAAATAATCCTCCTTCTGCTGGTGAGACCATAGTTTTACCTGCAGAAGAAAACATATCACCTACTTTTTCTGAGTCTGATATTGCTGAAAAGTATCCAGTCATAATAGCAGCTCCAGCTGCAAGTCCTAAAACTGGGCCAACAACAGGAATCCAGGCTAATGATGCGTAGGCTAACATAGCAGCTAATAACGCCGCTATACCCGCTACTATTTGCATCCCATAACCCATTTTATGTATTTTTCCCATAAATTCTCCAACTGCTGTTGAAATCATCATTATACCACTAACTAAAAATCCAATACCTTCAATTATGGGTGTAAAGGCCATCCCTACAGCTAAAATAGGTTCTGCTAAAACAATAAACACTTCTTTTAATTTATCTATTGTATTAGCAAGTTTTTCTGCTTGGCTTTGTTGGTTTTTTAAACCCTCAACTCCCTCCTCTGCTAATTTTTTCTGGGTTGCTTCTAATCCTATTGCATCTATACTAGCATTAATTAATTTTTCTTTTTCTTCTGCTTGTTTACCTGTAGCACCTACTAATTGTTCTTGTACATATAGGGTTTTTGCTAAATCTTCTCTATTCATACCAACAGATTTAGCTAAGGCTTCCTGTTGTATTCTGTTCATCTTAGAAAATTCTGCAGAATCACCTATTTGGTTAGATATTTCTTTTGCTACTGTTGCTAAATCATTATTTAAAGCTGCTTGTCTTGCTTTTTCTAAATTAATATCTTTTCCTAATAATAATTCAGCTTCTAATTCATTTGCAATAGAACTTTCAAAATCTAGTAAACTATTTGCTATGGCATCTACTTTATCTAATTCCATACCTAAGGACTTAGCTGTAGCTACAGCCTCAGCTATTAATGCCGGGTTTTTACCAAATGATAATGTTGTAGCTGCTGAAACATCTTTGATACCCTTTAATAATTCTTTTTCATTTAATAAAACCCCATTTTGAACAGCTGATAATTGGGCCTGAGCCATAAATTCACCTGTAATGGTTTCCATATCTTTACCTGTTGTCAAAGAAATTTGAGCAATACCCATTAACTCTTCATTGGTAAACCCAGCCATTTTTCTCATTTGAGTAAATTGGACTAGCATATCCTCACTTAACATTGTACCTGTACCAAGAGCTTTATTAATCTCTAAAAGGCTTTCACGTAATCCTGCTGTAGTAACAGCATTACTTGCAGATAATTCCCCAGACAGAACTTGGGATTCAGCCATTTGTCTTAGCTCTATACCAGTTGCTAATGCCTCAGTATATGTTATGTTCATACTCTTAGCCATTTCACCTGCAGCGGCATCCGCACCCCCTAAAGCCTTTAAAAATTCAGCTAGTAAAACTGCAGGAGCTAAGGCGGCGGTTAAGGATTTACCTAGTGATTTGATACCAGACTTGAATGACATTAATCCTTTTCTATCAATAACACCCAGTAATTTTTTACCATCAGGTTTACCTAGTTTATCGAATTTAGCGGAAGCTGCTGTTCCTGATAGTGTTTCCCCACTTTTTGATTTTAATTTATCTTCTAAGCCTAATCTTTTAACCATATCTTTGGTTAAACCTTTCCCCGTTTTTAGGGAATTTTCTATATCTTGAGAGGTTTTTAAGGATGCTTCAGAGGCAGCCTCAAAGGGAGCTGAAAATCCTGATAATCCTGGTATTGATTTTACAGAATCCGATAAATTACTAAAGGCTTTAACACCAAAATTATTAGCTAATACTTGTGATAAGTCTTGTGTTTCTTGTAATGCTAAGTTAAGTTTTAAGGCACCTTCAATTTGATCATCAATAGATCCTATTAAAACTGTATTAGCTTCAATTTGTTTTTTAGTTAAGCCCGTTTGGTCTTTTAAAATTCCGGACCTTGTTAGTTGAAGTAACCTTATATTTTTTTCAACTTTTAACTGGTCACCTTTTAGTTTATTAAGTGCTTTTTTAGTACCTAATTCCTTTCGATCCATTACCGAAAGTGATTCTTGTAATTTAGATATAGAATTGGTAGATCTTAAAATAGCAGATCTTTCAGCTTTTTGAAATTTAAGGGATTTTGATTGATCCTTAATAACATTACTAATGTCATTTTGAATACTAAGTTCATCTTTCTGAATTTTCAGGCGGTCACTATCTATCCGTACTTGTTCTTTTAATAAAGAATTTTGTTCCTTTATTAATTCTTTTAATGTGATTGCATCTTTTTCAGTTTGACTCGGCATGGAAGTATTTTATTATAAATATTGCTAATTATAACTTGTTTTACCCTTATATGGCTTACTTGCTTCAGTAAATGCTGGAGTGTTAATTTTACCATCAGAATTAACTAAATTTTTAGTCCCTTTACCTCCATTTTTAGTATTTTCGTATGATTTTTTTTCTTCGGCATAAAAATCTTTTATTTCTGAGTAAGTGAATTTTCTTAACCAAATAGGCATATTATAAACAGAGGGATAATCATATCCACCTTTACTATGAAATAGTATTTGGTGAATCATTTTAAAAAGATTTAAACGTGTCTCAGGGGCATTAGTTATAGTCAGGCCAAAAAAAGTTTAGACCAATTGGTATGGTCACCTCCTCTCCATTATCCAAGATATAGGATAAGTTTACATCGGGTTGAGTAGAGGCAATATGATCTCTAAATGCTCTAGAATCTCTTGCTAAGAATCTATTATCTACAAATTCTCTAATTTCTTTTTTTTCTTCATTACCATCTACAGAGGTAATTAAATATTTTAATCTTGTAGTAAGTTCTGGTGAGTTTTCTTTGCTAATTTTTTTAAGGCCTGCTAATTCTCGATCTATTTGTTTTTCTAATTTACCCGTAGCTAATTGATAAGTTAAAACTGTACCAGTTGCTGGGGTGGTAAAACTAAATTCATTTTTGCCTGCTTCAAATTCAGATTCATCAAATTCTTTATTTTCTAAAGTTGACATATCTAAGGTATAATTTTGTCCTTTAACTTCAACATCATAATCCTTACCATATCCTAATATACGAGTAGCAATTAGAAGTGCATTTTTATCACCAACAATTAAATCATCAAGTTTAATATCCTTATTTATAATTACAGATTGTAATAATTTTTCTAATACTACTCCCTTTTGAATAAATGATTGGTTAGAAAGAATATCTTCTTCCTTTGCTGTCATATATTTTACTTCTACTTTACCACTTGATAGGGGATTGTCTTTAGAATATATTAAACCTTTTGATGGTAATTCTACTTCTTCGGTTGGGAATTTAAATTCACTCATAGTCTTTATTTGGTTAAAACGTTTTTATCAGTTATACATATGTAATATAAAAAAAAAGCTTGGCAAAGCCAAGCAATTTTATATAATTTATGTAATTGTTTCTTAGAAATTTAAGATACAATAATCAGGTTGAACTGTTAATTGTAATTCTACTGCTGCACTTTCATTATCCCAGTTATAATCTCCAAAGTTAGCTTCAGTAATCATAGCTCCTTTGATAATCCATTCTGAAACGATATCACCTACAGGTCCTAACACGTTCATAGTTAAATCTTTCTTATAGAAATCACTATACCCGTCTCTACCTGTTACTGATTCATGGTGTAATCTAACCCATTCCATACATGCTTGAGCACCACTTGGAGTAATTGGATCAAATAACGTCATTTGAATTGTGTTCCAAAGTGTTTTACCTTTAACGTATCTTGCAACGTTAATATGGTTCAACTGAACTGTACCTTGAGTTAATGAAACAGCTCCCATACCTTTAATTTGGTATGAAGGGATTCCATCTACATACAATATAAACCTGTTTTGTTGTTTCGGTTCAAATGCTGTATAAAATATTTCGTTTGGGTCTAATACTGCCATTGTTATATAATTTTATTATAAATATTTATAATTATTGTTTTTATTCAGGAAATGTTGCTCCAGTTGGTAAAACATTGAAATCTAGAATAATGAATTCAGCTGTTTTAGTTGGTTGTAAATAAATCTGACCTACTAGCTCATTTCTATCAATTACATCTGGTGTATTATTTGTAGCATCCATTACTACTTTAAAAGCATATAATCCTTGTCTTTGTTGTACTGATTCTAAGTATGGGTTTACATTTGCTAAGAAGTTGTTTCTTGTTGCATTTGTATTTTGTTCAAATACTAAGTTATCTGATACTTGTGTGATATATCCTTTAAGTGCAATTAATAATCTACGTACATTTACTCTATCTAAAGCACTTGCTCTTTTCTGTAATGTTTTTTGTCCAAATACTACAACTCCACTTCCTGGGAATGTTGCTATTGGGTTAACATTTGCTTCATATAAAGTATCTCTGTTACCTGATGTTAATTTTCTTTCTGCTCTTACTACACTTCCTAAAGCTCCTCTAAGTAAACCTGCTGGTGCGAACCATGGGTCTGATGAAGCATCTGTAAATGCATATACTGCAGGAATATATGTTGAAGCTGGTGCCCAAACTGTTTGTCCTGTTCCCGCATCCACCGTTTGTAACCACGGCCAATAAGTAGCGGCATATGAGCTGTCAAAAGCACTTGCTTGTGTTGTAACTGTGTTGATTGACGCATTATATGCTACAATATCAATTACTGCTATACAATCAGTTCTACCTTGTGCTAATGTTACTAAACCAGTTGTTTGTGCTGTGTGATCTTGTGAATTTAATCCTGGAGCTGTTATTACATTAAACTGATAATCATCTGAGTTGCTAAGTAAGTTAATAGACTGTGTATAATCGTTTGCTCCAATACCTTGTATGTTTGTTGCATTAATGTTTTCATTAAATAATGCAGTTCCATTTTCAAAGTTTTTACCTGTAGCATTATCAAATGATCCAGAGCTAATTTTTGGTAAACTACCAGTAAATTCAATTTTTGCTTCTCCATTATTGTCAAAATAAGAAGGTGTTGGTAAACCTACTTCTGAGACATAAATATAAGCACTTCTTCGTGGGTAATTACCATTTGTTTTTACAAAGAAATCTGTACCATCTTGTTCTACCGTTTCATATGTGTCACCTATTACTTTTGAAATATAATTAGATGCTTGAGGGTCTAAAGATATATTATTATATGTCTCTAATATAGCTTTTTGTGTTTGAGTATCATTTCCTCTTCTTACTAACAATGAAAATTGTCCAGAAGCGGTATTTACAGAAGCTATTTCCCATCTAAGGTTATTTGCGGACCCACTATCTAATGTACCATTTGCTGAGTCTATTGATTGATAATTATTCATCATCTCACCTTCAGATATAGTTTTAATTGTAAAAGAAGATGTAGTTATTAAATCATCTGCTACTAGTTTATATGTTAAATTAGTTCCTAAGGGTTCTGTAGCACCTATAGATTCTGATGCGAAATTAATTACATTTCCTACTATATATCCTACTCCTGGAGTTGTGATTGTAATATTTGTTACAGACGAGGTTATTGCTGATGCTAACTGTGTCGCAAGTGTTATACTAGCTAATGCACCACTACCATTTCCACCTAAAACTGGTACATTTAATATTTCAGTTCCTCCAGTACTACCTGTAACGTTAAAAGCATTTCCATCTGTTTGTGAATTAAGTAATTGATTAGCACCTCCAACTAATGCGCCTGATGTTAAAGTACTACCTATAGAGCTTGATGCTTCAGAGAAAGAACCTGTAACAACACGTGTTACTAATAATGAATTTCCTCCTTGAGCAAAATAATTTCTTGCTGAAATAGAGTTTAAATAGGTGTATTGTTGTGATCCACTTTCTATTTGTCCCCCAAATATTGCTTCGTATTGGGAAAAAGTAGAAACTCCTACTGGAATACCAACAGGTCCCATTACTGCAGGTCCTATAATAGCTGCACCATAAGTAACAGGTCTAGCCCCAATAAAGGATGAATCATTTTCTCTTGTTAATACACCGGGAGATATTAATGTTGTCTCTGCCATTGTCTATAATTTATTTATTTTTATTTTATTATAAATATTGAAAAATATTTCAAAAATTTATTCTTTTGGAGTAAAGTCTCCGTCTTCTAAATTTATATTACCTTCACCATACTTATCTTGTAATTCCTTACCAGTTTTTGTTTGGTTTTTTTGAAGTGTTTGAAATTCTTTTAATACTTCTTCTTTTTGAGTTTTTAAAGCATCGAATTGTAATTCTATACTTCCTAATACTGAAAGAATTTCATTTGTTTTAATTTGATAATCCTTTAATGTTTGTAACTCTTTTTTTGATAACTTTTTATTTTTCATAATTAATTTTGTTTAATGATAAATATGTAAAGGATATTTAAAAGTCGATATCCTCAATATTATTTGTGGTTTCTGTTGTTATAATAACTTTAGCTTTTGAATTATAAACTTTAGTAGCATTTAGTTCTTTTTGTATAGTATCAGGTAATATATACCCTCTTAATCTAATATTAAAAGTACCTGTTACTAACCTATCTTTACCTTGAGTTAATTCGGTTGCTGTTGTAAAAGAATCTATGAAAGCTCTAAATTGAAATCTTTCAGGATTACCCCAATAAGCATCAGAAGCATATTCACATGCTTCAATTACTTTATTTAGCTGTTCCATATAATAAGTTTGGATGATACAGCTATATTCCATTGTAACATAATCGGGCTGTGCTACTATATGGAATTTTTCAACTGGTTTTCTATTATTTAAAGTACCAAAGTTGCTATAAAAGTTTTTTGAACTAAATTCCTTAGACCATTGACCGTATAAATTAGGCATATTAGCATCTAGTTTATTAGCTACTGTTCTATCTTTAGATATTGAATCTCTTTTTATTACTAAAATAGGAAGCATAATTGCCCCACTTTTATCTCTGTAGTACCCGTCACGTTGAAATGATTTCCATCTTTCAGGTGCACCATATATTACAGGTACTTCTCTTCGTTCACCATTTTGATAAACAAAGGGTCTAATTACATTTTGAAAATAATAAAATACTGCTTCATCAATATCTTTAATACCAACTGAGTATTGTTTGGTAGTATCATCTCTAAAACTCATTTGGTTTGATCTGTTAAAATCAATACCTGTTTCTGTGTAATTAGGATTAGGAGGTGATATAGAACTATTAGGGTTACCTGCTTCTCCTCTATCTTCTATCCCCCTAAAAGCAGTATTTTTACTAGTGCTTAGAGTTAATTGACTTTTTGGTATAGGTTTTCTAGGTTTTGCCATTACATTCTTTCTATATGAGGTGAAATTGCTACTTTATCTGCTGGGATGTAATATGTTGATACTAATATTGATATTACATTACCAAATTGATCTAAATCAGGATTTAATGGGTTTGGTGTTCCATCTGAATCATTATTAGGATATTGTGGGTTTTTACCTCCCCAATATTGGTTAGCAATTGTGCTTTGTACTCCATAATATTTTTCTTCATATAAAACAATATCTCCTACTTGAGGGACAACATCAGCATCTACTAAATCATCTCTAAAGAAATAAAAATTAATACCTTGTTCGAATAATACTCCTTCTCCTGCTTCTGGGTATTGTTCATCTCCTCTATCTATTAAAACATTAAATAGAAAGGGACCATCATAATACTTTTCTTCAGCGGCTTCGCCATAGATATTAACTTTAGTTTCTTCTAATTTAAATTGATATAAGGCACATTGTTGAGTAATAATATTACCCATCAATTCTCTATTAAACTTTCGCATAAGAGAAACATCCCTTTGTCTGGTGTACATTGCCATATTATCCTATGAAAATTGTATATGGAACCTTTTGCAATTCCAGCATTTTTGAATCTCCTTCTTTTGCTCTTCTTTCTAATGAAGCCATTCTTGAAGTTTCATCTAAATATGTTCTTAATCTTTCTACTAATGCAGTTTTTTCTGCTGTTCCCGCTGCTATTAAATCTGATTGATTTAATGTTACATCAGCATTTGGGATTGGTATACTACCATATTTACCTCTTACATATCCTAACATTTCTTTTGATAATGCTAAGGTATATTCAAATATCCACTGACGTCCTACACTATTAATTTGATCATAATTAGGATTACCATAAGGTGTATTTGATACATTAGTAACATTCCCAGGTGTTTGCATTACTGCACTAGAAATTCTTTCATCTCTAAGGATATATTCAAACCAAACTTTACCTTCACTATTTGCACTGAATGAAAAATTAGGAATAGGGAATACTCTTAAGTTATTATTTCTTATTTCAAATGAATATTGGTTTCTTCGAATGGTTTCACTCATTTCGATTTGTTGTATAACTGCTATATCATAATTTAAAGGAGCCATTAAATATCCTCCTTCAGCCCCAAATCCTCCTAAACCCATTATTCCTGATGCCATTACACCACCAAATCCAAAACCATTATTTGCACCTAAAAATCTAGCACCTGCTGGATAGGGATTTTCATAAAATACTCTTTTTACTTCTATACCATGCATATACTCTGATCCTGTAAGACCACTTGATGTCATAAAAGTTTCAAAGGAATAGTCTTGAATACTAGAGGTTAAATCAAATGACCCTGAGTAATAAGTTACATTTCCTCCACTACCTGCTTCTTCTCCATACTGTTCTGATAGCCTAACTATTGGCTCAAAACTTGGTGTTATAAGTGCATTATTTAAAAGTGATGCCGTTGGTAACCCATCAATAGATAATTGATTATCTCGTATTTTATACGCATAAATCTCGTTACCATATGTAGTTACAGCTTCTTCAAACGCTGTAAAGAATGACCCAGATTGTAATTCTACATCTACTAAAGGATACCCCATTCTTTGGGCACAAAAATTAGCAACTTTATTTGCATCTACTTGAAAATCTGCATCATTGTCGTAAAATCCAAAAGGTGTTTGTCCTGGGGCAAAAGTGCTAGTTCCTGACCAAATAGGTATATTCATAATTTATTTTTTAACTTATTGGGATATATATTATATGTTTATAAATATGGTAAAGATATGTTAATCTCTAAAGGTTTGATAAACCTTAAGTATTGGTGATACTATTTCATGTCTATGATTTTGTAATAAAGTAGAAACACTAAATCCTCCTACGCTTTCTTCTATCCTAGATAGAAAAGAAAAGCCGGTTTCCCGTTTGTCTTTTAAATCAATTTGAGCCATATCACCACATATTACCATTTTAGAGCCTTTTCCTAACCTTCCAATTACTGTCTCCATTTGATTATGTGTAACATTTTGTGCCTCATCTACTATAACAAAGGCTTTTAAAAATGTTCTACCTCTCATAAATGCAAAAGGTACTATTTCTATGTTTCCATTATCTAATTCTTTTGCTATTTTATCTTTATTATATAACATATGTAAATTATGGTATATAGGTGCTAACCAGGGATCCATTTTTTCTCTAATATCTCCAGGTAAAAAACCAATATCCTCTTTTGATACTGTTGGTCTTGTAATTATAATTTTTTCTACTTGTTTTGTAAATAACATATCTAATGCTACTTGTGTTGCTACTAAGGTTTTACCTGACCCTGCCATTCCTCTAAGCACCGTTATTGGTGATTCTATTATTTTTGCTTTAGCTATCTTTTGTTCATCGTTAAGCTGTACATTAAATTTGATGGGTTTTTTGGGTCTTCTTTTTTGAACGAATACATCGTCAGTGTGGTGTTTTGAAGCCATATAATAACTTTTTGTTTATTATACATATGAAAAAAAGATAAAAAAACCCGGCCTAAGCCGGGTTTAATTAAATATGTATTTGATTTTAATTCTCTAAATTATAGAGAGTTTAAACCATTTACTTGGATAGTTCCATAAAATTCTGGTCTAACCATTTTCTTCGCATAACGAGTCAATAAACCTTTACGTGGTGTGAAAGTTTCTGGATCGTAAATTAACGGAGTCATGATTAATGGAATGTATGGAGCAAATACAGCACCTGTTTCTAAGAACTGAGCACCTCTAAATCCTAATAAGATTTGGTTTTCAGTCATGTAAGGGTTTTTGTATACTTTGTAACGTCCATTTAATGAACCTACTTTTTGTACACCAAATGCATAAGTTGCTTTTGAAGCATCACCATCAGTATCAGCAGCAAATCCTGGAATTGATTCCATGATTGTACCTACAGCTGGAGAACATACTAGGAAGTTTGCACCACCTCTTAATGTTTTCTGGTGGATGATGTTACTTAACTTTTGGATTTTAGTTCCTAATGTTTGGAACCATTGTCCTTGAGAATTGTAAAATCCTAAGTCTGAAATAGCACCCATTTTAGTACCATCAGCAACAATAGATCTATTATTTACAGCAGACCATACTTCGTTTCCTGCAGCTGCATTTTCGATCAACATACTTAAGATCTCTAAGTCAATTTCTAATGAAATGTACTCACTTAAGATTGAAGTCAATTCAGCTTCAGCATCTAATGCGTGGTATGCATTTAAATCTTGTGCAAATTCTGGTGTCCATACTGCTTTTAACTTTCTAGTTTTAGCAACGATTGCAGATGATTTCATCTGTACGTTGATTTCTGGAATGCTAATAGCTGGAGAATTTAAACCATTTGGTTCTGGGTTATTATCTTCAAAATCACCTCTGAATCTATCAGTTGGTTGTAATTGGTAAACAACAGAAACGTTATCACCTGCTGCGAATGCAGTTGCTCCGTTTACTAATTGTGCTTTTGCTACTACAAAAGCAACATTTTCACCTTCTAGTTTTGTAAAAGCTGATACTTGTTCTCCAGCTGAAGCTGAAATAGCATCATAATCTTGAGAACCTGAAAATAATTGGAATGCAGAAACACCAGCAACATCTACGAAATCTAAAGATGCAGTTGGTACTAATACTTTCCAGTAATCTGCATTATCAGCTGATGCTGAATAATCAGAATCAAAGTCAAAATCTGACCAGATTGCAGCTGCTAAAGGAGCAGATGCATCAGCAGCGATTGAAGCTGAATTGTTAATTGAATACCCGAAACGACCCGCTCCGTATAATCCACCTGTGTTAGTGTTTCCAAATGGTTTGTCTATACCATCCGCCGTTTGGTTTCCGTATAAAGAACTTCCTTTTGCAAATGGTGATTTATCACTTCCGTATTGGAAATCTAGGAAAAATACTAGACCTGAAGGTAAGTTCATTGGTTGTACGCTAACAAATTCTTTTGCTGCGATTTGTCCAAATACTTTTCTTACTAATGGTAAAGCAACTCCTGCCCACTGACCACCTGTGTTAACAGCTGTTTGTGATTGGAATGTTCCTGAAGATGCAGCACCACCACCTGTTTGAGATGATTCTACAACTAATTGCTTAGCTTGGTTTTCCAATATGATACCCATATTGTTTTTGTTTGATCCTTCTAGACCTTCTAGTAGACCTGTTTTTTCCCATTTTCCAGATAATCTGGCTGCATCAGACTGCATAGACTGATATGGGTTTGCGCTTTCTAATAATGAATTTAAGCTCATGTTTTTTAATTTTAAATTTTAATAATTGTTTTTTAGATTAATCCCGCTAACTTACGCATACGGTCATATACCTCATTTGATTCAAGAATTGGTTGTTTTGTTGCTTTTGGTTCTAAACCACTAGCTTTTGAAGCAGCACCTTTTTTAACTGATTCATTAATTTTAGAATTTGTAATTGTATTTACAATTCCTTCATTTAATGTTTCATAAATGGTTTTTGCTTGTTTAACATCCATTGCTTTGTCAAATGCTTTCAAAACTTTTACTTTTTTACTTTCTGTTAAGTTTTTTGCTTTAAAGATTCTATTAGTATAAAGTAGCTTAGCATTTAAAAGATTAACTTCTTGAAGTTCTTTTTTAAGTTCTTCTACTTCATCTAAATATTCTTCTTCGTTACGCATTGCTGCTCCTGCTCCTGCACCTAATGCCTGTAAAGCAGCGTATGCTTTTTTGGCAGCTGGTCCTGCAGCTTTTGATAGTTTCTTTAAAGAATCAATAATGTTTTCTAGACCACCCGCGGCTGCTGCTACTGTAGCATCACCCATTTCGTCCAATTCTCCTTCACGCATTTTTTCAGTTTCTTTTTCAGCTTTATTATCGCCTTTAAGTCCCTTACGCATTACCGGATTTGACATTCCTTCATCTAACTCAACATCAACTTCAACGTCTTCGTCTTCAACTTCAACATCTACGTCTTCGTCTTCAACTTCAACTTCGTCTTCTACGAATTCATCGCCCGGTTCAATTTCTCCGTCAGCGACCATGTCTTTAATGACATCTTCGATGAATCCTTTTAAGTCATCTTCAGACATATCTTCAAGGTCAATTTCCTCGTCGTCCATGTCTTCTTTCTCGTCTTTTTCGCCATCTTCGTAGCCTTCTTCTTCAGCATCCGTACGTTCGTCCTCTTTCAAGTCCGCTTTTTCGTCCTTCATACCGTCTTTGTAGCCTTCTTCTTCAGCGTCTGTACGAGCATCTTCATCTAATTCTAATTCTGCTAATAATTCATCCAGATTAATTTCCTCGTCTACTTCATCTTCTTGAACCGTTGATTGTCCCACTTTACGTGGAGCTAGGTCTTTTAAAGAATCACCAGCAGGTGAATTTTTTCTTTCAAAACTAGGAGCGTCCATTTCTTTTACTTCTTCTTCTTTTACATCTTTATCGTCTTCATCGTCCATCTCCTGTAATTTAGCAGATAGTTGATCTTGTAGATAAGGGGTAAAAGCTTCTTCCAAAGCAAGTTTTGCATTCGCGATAGCAGTTTCTTTAACTGATTTAGCATCGGCGATTGCTTCTTTTAACAAATCTCTGTTGTTTGTCATAATAATCCCAAAATTTAGTTTGTGAAATACGGTTATTAAGAACCGTAATAGAAATAATAATTGTCGACATCATATAAGAGTAATCATGATGTATTGCAGTTATACGTATGTGACCTCTTATTAAAAACACAAAAGACGCTCAAATGGGCGTCTAATGTTTAAATCCGTCGGTAGCGTCCGAAGAAATTATTTTTAAGTTATAGGGCATGATCCTTTTGAACAAAGGATTTCATGTATTATACTGTTTACTTTTGTGTAATTATATTTAGGTACTTCCATACCTTCTTTAATCATATGCATGTAAGAACCAGGGTTTGAGGGTGTTGAAACAAAATCCCAACATAGTAATTCAAAATCATCTTGAACTTCCATTACTCCTTCTCTATTTTCTTCTAATGAACCCATACCACGAGATGATACACCTACTGTTACACCATTACCCACTAATGCTTTTAATATATCTCCTGCTGGGGTTGGTAATATTTCTATTTTACCTATGATATTATTTCCATCCCATTCATAACCACTAATAATATGTGATACGTTCTGTAAATTTATTACTTGAGATTCTGGATGGTCAAGTTCTCCCATTGAACGTCTTTGTTCAATTAGCTCACTATATTTATCCATTTCTCTTTCCCATAATTCTTTAGAATAGTATCTACCGTTTCCGTTTTTAACTTCACAAGTAGCTAATATCCCCTCAACAACCATATTCCCATTTTCTGTATTAATATTTTCAGTTAATACAGTTGGGGTATAGTTAATTGTATGAGTTTCTATTAATAGCTTTCTGCTCATGTTACACTTCTTCAGTAGTTTCTAACTCATCTACTACTCCTTTTTTAGCATATTTTGAACCACAAGATTTTTCATAGATTCTTTCCATTTTGGCTTTCTTTCTTTCTAAATCTTTGATTTCTCTCTGCATCAATTTCATCTTAGATTTATCAATCAATTCACTTAAATTTTCATCTTCTTGGATTGAACTAACTCTATCTACTTTTTCTTGGATATGATCATGTAAGAAATCTAATTGAGCTTCCATTTTTACTTTTTCAGCTTCTTTTCCTATTTCTGCTAATTTAGTATCAATCGATTCTTTTTTAGGTTTTCTAGCTTTTTTATCTTTACCTGCTTTTTTCATAGATTCTTCTTTATCTCCGTCACCATCGATATCCATAAAATCTGGTTTTGGAGCTTCATCCATTGGTAATTTATCTTCTTTATTTGATTCAGCATATAGTGATGAATGATATTGAGATCCTGCTTGGTCAGCTTGGAATCCATCTTCAGACATCATTTGTCTAATCATATTTCCTGATTGGGCAGCTAATGAATCTGGATTTCCTGATGTTACAACACCACCTAATCCTTCTTTTATTAATTTTTTAAATAAGCTTTCTTTGATTGGTTTCATTTTTGTATCTGATTTTTTAAGTTTATCGCTATATCCGCTTCCACCATATGTTTTACCTGAATTTTCTTGTACTTCTGGTTCTGTGTATCCTATACCTACACCGAATTGACCTTCTTTTACATAATGTAATTCGTCTTTAGCTAGGTTTTTAATTACTTTTTCTTGTGCTTCTTCTAATGATAAACTAGGATCATTTTTACACTCATAATAAACACCATTCATCATTTCCTGGGCATTAACATTATTAATGTTATCTACTTTTGGAGAATAATCATAATTACGTTTTTCAACATTTTCTACTGTACCATCAACTTTTTTAGCTTCCGCTTTAATTTTTTCATCTTGTTCCTTTGTATTAACTTTTTCTTCATCGTTAATAACAGGTTTTAATGATTTAGCTTTTTCCTCAGCTAAATAATCTTCAAATTTATTTTCCCAAGCCTGTTTGTTTGGGTTAAAGTCTTCTGATGTAAGTTGGTTTACAGGTTTTAAAGATACTATTTCCCCTAAACCTTCAGTAATTTTATTTTTGCTTTTTAAAATACTTGTAGCTTCCTTGTAAGAAGTAAGATTTGATAATAAATTAGGATATATCTTTTTTGCTTCCTTTAAAAATAAATCCTTACGGCCTTTACCTTCTTTAATTAAATTGAATTGTTCTTGTAATGTTTTCATAATTTATTTATCTAATAATATTTCAATATCTTTTATAAAGTCTCCAATCAAATCCGTAGGTTTTACTACAGCAAAAGTATTGGGTTGTTCTCTATATGTTTTTATAGTTTCTATTTTACCCTGACGTAATAACTTTTTTACATTATCCAATCTACTTTCTAACTCATCAAAAGCCTCAATACGTTTTTGTTGATATTTTGATGCTTTACTATCTTCCTCTTTTAACTTATAATTATACATATTAATATAATTTCTTTACTTCAAGTCCTGATCCCTTTTGTACATAAGTACCATTATTTTTGGGAACTAACTTGTATTTAAATTGTTTTACATATGCATTATCTCTAACCCCATCTTCACTTGCTTTAGGACCTGGGCCTAATGTTGCGCCTACATCTTCTTTTGCTAAAGTATACCCTAATGCAGTATATGCTTTATCATTAGGTTTTTGTCCTTTTTTTCTAAAGGCATAAGGTGTTAAATAAGCTCCAGCTCCACCTGACATAGACATTTCATCTACATCTTCTTCATTAACTCTTTTATATGATTTAGGGTATTTTTTTCTAATATGAGTTCTATATTGGTTAAATACCTTACTAATTTGGTCAGCTAAATCATCAATTACAGTATCTTCCGTATCACGGGCTAATTGAGTCATAAACCTTCTTAATTCTTTAAACTCTTTAAAAGTAGAATCAATAGCTGGTACATTTTTAATACCCCAAGTTACAGCACCCGTTTCTGGGTCTAAATCTGTAATGGTAGATTTAACACCCCCTCTTATGTCAGTATCACCTACATTAAAAGGATCTTCTTTAAGTTTATATTTATACGCCATTTGCTACTTTAATTTCACTTACTAGTTCATAATATTGTAATAAATCAACTAAATTATCATTATCTACCTTATCAGTTTTACTTAATTCTGTTAAAAATTTAGTAACTTCTGTAATTTTAACTTTTGTAGCTTGGTCTTTTATATTTTTAGTTGTTTCAACTAAAGAAGTTTTTAATTCTTTTATTTTAGAATTATAGAAAGTTCTTAATCCAGGTGTTGAGTCTACAGAATTAATAAATTCTTTAAGTACGTGTTTTTGGTCATGACTTAAACCATCATACTTTTCATTGAATTTTTCTAATAATATTCTATAAGTTAGGGATCTTACATCTTTATCATAAGTAGCAAATTCTTCTAGCACTTCATCCTTTTTAGTCTTTTTTATTTCAGTCTTAGTTAAAAATTCTAATATTGTAATTTTACTAGCAATTAACTGGTCATTGTCAACTGCAATTTTAGAATTAACACCTTCAATTAATGTGTATAAGGCTGCTGTTTCTTTGTAGTTTTTAATTTGTGAACCGAAGAAAGTATTTAAATCATAATGATTTTTAATTTCATTAATTAAATTGTACTTTTGCTTTCTTAAGGCGCCTCTATTAAATATTTTAGAATTATCTAAGGTAGTATTTAAATATAAGGATGCTCTAGATTCGTTTAATACTTTGGACTTTGTAATTGTTTCATACAACTTATATTCACGACCTAATTCTGTTTTAACAAAGTAAGTCTTTAGTAAGTCAATAGCCTTAGATTCTTTTCCCGATAGGGTATCCGCAGTTATTTGTCTAACAAGTAATTCAAATAGTATACCCGTATTTTTATACTTTGAGTGTTTAATTTTCATCAAAAATATATTTATTTATAAATATTAAGATTTTAGTCGAGATTCATCAAGTAACGAAGAATCTGTTTTATCTTGTTCAAATATTAATTGTTTTTTGTCTAATCCCTTGAAAATGTCCTTATTTTTTAAATAAGTAATTTTAGGATTTTCAAATTCTGATAACCTTGGTTTTAAGGGATCTCCATCATTTTTATCTGTACCCTTCATACTTTTAACTCCTAATGGGTCTTTCCCAAAGTTGTTACTTTGTTTTCCTCTACTAGTAATTCCATCTTTAGGGCGACCTAATTCTGGTTCTTCCTCATTATAACCATCAGGCACATTCCCTGGGTCTGATGCTGTTCTTCCTTTACCATATAATGAAGCTAAGTCGTGAGGTGTACCATATGATTTACCACTTTCTACAGGGTCATTACCTTCAGCCAGTATTTGATCATTTCTAAATTTACGTTTAGAATCTTCACGAACTAAATCTCTATACTCATCATATTGGTCTTCACTAAAGTGATATACATTATGATAAATCCAATCCGATGGTACTAAACCTTGTTCTAATAAAGTTCCAGCTAATTCAGATTTTGATTTCATCAACTCAATTCTTTCCTGATCATAAATGATAGAAGGAGTTGTCATTGATAATTCAAAATTTGTTAAAGTTTCATCTTTATATCCTTGGGTATATAAATGAACTAATGCAATTTTTTGTAATTCTGAAAGTAAAATTCTTTGTATTCTATCAATAGTACGTGCAAATCTAATATCTTGCTGTGCTAATGTAGCTTTTCCTGCTTCTGCTTCTCCATACCCCATAAATGCTTTAGGTACTTTTAAGGCAGCAAATAATTTTTCTCTTAAATATTCAACATCAGCAATACCGTCATACTGTAAACCTGGTGTAGTATCAATTTTTGTAGCACTATCATTACCACGAACAGGAATATAAAAGTCTTCAAGCATGTTTTGCATATTATACTTCAAGTTATACTCTCCCGTTTTTTCATCCATCATTGGAGCACGTTTCATATTATTGATAGTTTTTTGCATAAATGCTTCTACTTCAGCTGGGGGAATAGCTCCGACATTTACATAAAATACTCTTTTTTCAGGGGCACGAGCAATTCTATGAATTAACATCGCGTCTTCCATTAATGTATATTGTTTAAATATTTTTCTAGCTGGTTCAACATAAGATCTACCATATGGAAGATAATTTACATCACCCACCATTCTAAAATGAGCCATTTCGTAATTATCATATACAATACCACCTCTATCGTCATTAACACCATTAGCTCCTGCTACATTATAATAACCACTAGATGAACCACCAGAAAAACCTTCAGGATTCCATTTAAATTTTACTTCAGATGGATTTTCTGGATTTTGTCCTTCGATTCTTTCAATGTGGTATGCTGTATAAGGTATAACATTATAAACACCGAACTTTTCAGCAATTTCTAATTTTAAGAAAAAATCTCCATATTTACACATTTGTCTAACCCACATCCATAAGTTAAACTCTACATTTAGTACATCATAAAATAAATTATACAGTATTTTTTGGATATCCTCATTTGAACTTCTAATTTGAAGCACTTCGCCCATATCATTTTTCAATGTTGATTCATCTGCTATGATATCAAGGGAAGAAGCTATAATAGCATCTGTATCCATTACATCATACTCTGAATATAATTGAGTTCTTAAATATTGATAATTTAAGTTAAATTGTGCTCCGTACAATGAAGTTGGAGCTGAGGAGTAGACTTTGTTAAATCTGTCTACTAGAGCATTTGTTTCATACTCTCCACTAGATTGGATATGACCCGAATCTATGGTTTTAATTTGATTACCTCCAACGTTTCGTATTACTACGTCGGTAGAAAATAATCTCCTTAATCTTGTAAATACACTTTTATCCGCCATTTAATATATAATTATTGTTTATAAATATGGTTATAATAACCAACTAATATCTTCTTTGCCACCCCTGTCATTATCTATACTATAAGGGTTTTTTACTTGTTGATTATAACCACCACCATAGCCACCTTGATAAGGTGTTCTATTAACCGTCATATTACTTAATGATTGTTTTGTTAAATCAATTCCTCTTTGTTTAAATTTTAATGCTGTATCTCTAACATACATTCCCATTCCAAAAGCCATTACTAAATCATCATTATATCCAGTTTGTGCCTCTGCTCTCCCATTTTTCCAAATAAAAACTTTCATTTCTTCAATTAATCTTCTAGATTGAATTGTCACTCCTTTATCACTAATATATTCTTGGAACTTACCTATAATCATAGGTCTTGTTTTAGATGACATAGTAAAACCTGCTACTTTTTTGGAATTATCTTCATATTGGTCAAAATACGAATTAGCATTGGCTTCTCCACTCTTTTGTGAATAGTAAAGGTTAGAATAATTTCTATCTATAGCTACCTGTATTGTAGCCCAACCTATATTAGCATTTTCTATTACAAGTAAAGCTTCATTATATTCTGTAGCTAAACCTACTAATAAATGGCCAAATTCTTTTGTACCTATTTGCCCTTTATACTCTGCAACTTGAACATTGGTTTCAATATCCATTACATGACAAGTAGAAAAATCTTTCCCATCACCTCGGGCCACATCTGCTAAAACCATATACGATCTAGAGTAATCAGCATTTTCCCATACCCACAAATTTTGATCTGCTCCTCTACGTTCTAAAGGATCTTTTATATATGATTTTTCGTAAAATTCTAAATGTTCATTATAAAATACTATATCACCAGATGTACTAAAATCACAATCACATTCTTGTGCTGCTAGTCTAGGGTCACCTAATAAAGCATCTTGAGCATCTCTCCATTTTTGGTCTCTTTCGGGGTGTACAAACCAAGGTAATTTAATAGGTAAAAAATCATTTTCTCCTGCTTCGGCTCTAACCCAAGTTTGATGAAACCAATTACCTGTACCATAAGGTGTAGATAATACTATAGCTCCACCACCCGTTGCTAAAGTTTGTTGTGCAGAAGCCCATGTTTCAGCAATATTATCGATGAAGGCTGCCTCATCAATTACCAGTAAAGATACTGCTTCTGATCTTGCTGCATCTGCATTAGAAGATTTTGCTTGAATTTTTGAACCATTTGCTAATCGAAGGGATAATTTATTATTTTCAGCTGAATCCACTTTAAGCCATGAAGGTAAATTTTCCCACATGAATTGTACTTTAGTTACTAGATTTCGAGCAGTTGCCTGTGTTGTTGCTAGGGCAAGTATATTTTTATCTTTATGGAAAGTCATTAACCATAAGGAAAACCCAGATACTAAAGTGGATATACCTAACTGTCTAGATTTTAATATGGCACTATAATCATTATTTTGAAATAACGTTAATACCTTTTCTTGAAAGGGATACAGGTTAAACTGTATGCGCCCTCGTTGTGGGTGTTGTATATAACAGTATTTACGCATAAAATGTACTGGGTCTGTAGCACATTTTAAATATTCTTGACGTATTACCTTTTTTATGTCAGCCATATAACTAATTAATTAATAGAACTGTTCCTATTATTGCTATTATTCCAATACCACTTACAAATTTAGTTTTAAATTTTTGTTTTTTTAAATCTAATTGTAATTTTTCTGTTAATTCCCTGGATATTTCTAATTGATTAGATTTTTGGAATAATATGGAATTAAAGTTATTAATTTGTAAATCTAAATTAAATATAATACTATCTTTTAATATACTCTTTTGATTTAAAATATTAATCTTATCCCCTAAAAGTATTATTTCTTGTTTATTACCATCCCCTTTAATAAGGTCTTTAATTACTAACCGGGCTATTGGTTTTTTTAATCGAATCGTTGTACTGTCTGTAACGGTCTGTGAAGAACTTTTCAAGCTCGCTAACATTAAAAGAATCAACAGCATCCATTTTAGTATTAATTTCATATTTTAATGATTTTATTCTATTATCTTTTAAACCTAACTCTAGATCTAATTCCTTTACTTGAGTTTCTAGAGTATCAACTTTATAAGTTAATTCATGGTTTATATTATGTAGTGAATCTATTTTTTGTTCTAATTTCTTTATCTCAAAATTATATTGTTCCACATAACTTTCATCTTCAGAGAAGAATAGATATGAAATAAAAACACTAGATAATAATAATAAAGCTATATATAAAAATCTTTCTTTAGACGACATTTTTTTCTAATTTAGCAACCATTGCTTCCAATTCTTTTTTAATTGGAGTTTTTTTCTTTAATTTATCTTTTATTTTTTCTTTTTCTACCCCGTCTGCTTTGCTATAGTCACGTGCTAATGATTTCATTTCAGTAGTAATATCTCTTAGGGCTTTAACTGCTAAGTCTAATTTTTTATGCTTACCTCTAGCCCCTTTAGCTTGTTTGATTGCTTTAGCATCTAAGTCATCATCTTCATCCTCTTTTATATCATAGGGGTTTTTATGAGGATTTACAAGGGTATCATATGCTTTGCCAATATCTCCACCATATAATCTATCAGTAATTTGTTTACCTAATTTTCCTAATTGGTCATTATTTAAGGTATGTTCTTTTCCAAATCCTTCTAAATAAAATTGACCTATATCTTCATAGTCATAAGTAAAATCTTCACCTCTTGGTGTTGCATTTTCATTTAAACGAAGTGATTCTGCTTTATCATTTATAGCTTGAACAAATCCTCTTGTATAATACTTAGTATCGAGTCTATTATTTAATTGGGATTTATTAAAATGCTTATCAAAGGCATATTCACCATCGTCATATCCTATGTCTTGTAAATCGTCTAAACCTATATTAGCTTCTTCTAAACCTAAATCCTTACTTAGTTTAGCTGTTTTTTCAAGTTCTTTATTTAATTCCTTTTGGTTATTAACATCTTCAGGAGATGCTTCAGAAAGTGATGTTACTATTTCCCCTTTTATAAACTCTTTTAATTCAGATCTTTTCATTAGATTTAATATTATTGTTAGATTTTATTATAAATATGTTAAAGATTAGTAATATTCAATATTTGTTGAATTCGTTCCTCTGTAGATCCAGATATCTTTTCTATTTTGCCTGCTTTATGGCCGTGTCTTTTAATAAGTGTAGTAATTGTAAAATCAATTAAATCTCTATAATGCTCATTTGTTTCACGTATACCATTATCTTCAATTTCTATTCCATGGGGAGATATATAAAATATATAATCATATTCTCTAACAAATTCACTAGCATATGTTTCAAATGCTTCTTTATCTTGGTGAGGAATAGATTTAGCATTCATAGTAAATGCCATAACATCAAATACTGTCCTATCTGTAATAATGTTGTCCTGTATTAATTCCCCACAACGTTCAGCTAAAAATACAGTTTGTCCCTTTAATGTTGAATCCGTATTTAAAGGAATACCTAATGACATTAAATGTTGACTACGTTCAGTAGCAAAATTATAATCTTTAAATTGTGGTAACTCTTTTAAGGCATTAACCAATGTAGTTTTACCTACACTCATTGTACCGCATAAACCTATTTTCATATATCTTAGTTTCTATGATTTTGTCCTTTTGCTGCAGGTTTTTTGTACCAAGGCAAACCAGATTGTTGTGAAATTGCTTCTTTCCAATCATCTTTTGACATTGGAATACCATACAAATAATATTCTCCTTTTCTACTAACCCCTTCTGGGATTAAAGCTGGTCCTTCCCAATTATGTAGTTTACCATCCCATATATAGGCAACTGTACCATCTGCTTTTTTTAATTTTTGGCTTTTAGGCCAATCTGTTGATTGTTTTTTCATATTATTAATATACGTAAAATTTATATATACTCCTAATTATTTAATATATGTTCTGCGACATATGTCCCTTGTGCACCACTTACCGTTATACCTCTAGCTGATAAAGCATCGCCTACGAAGTGTACGTTAGGATACTTGGTGAGTGCTAAATTGGTATAATCGACAAGTGGCTCAGGTGATAGATATTTTACTTCAGGTACATAAATACCCCAATCGTCTTTTAATGTTGGGAACACTTTTTTCATGTCCTCAATAAAATCATATACATACATAAAGTATGGTTGCATTGATTTTGCTATTTTATGTAATGTATCTACTTGGATAGCGGATACATTTACACCTTCAGATGTTGTAGAGGGTTTACGTGTTGGGCTATAATATAATCCTGTACCATCTATTTGTAATTTTTTAACTACGTCTCTAGACCATTCAAATGGGTTTTCAATACCTTGAACTTCCATTAATATACCAAAATTAGTCATATCATTTCGGAAAGCTTCATCTTTTTTAGCGTGTCCATTGTACGAATGGTCTCCATACGTTTCTTCAACGGCAACATATGCTGCATTGTTGTTTGTACAGAAAGAACGTAATGATACTCCTTTATCTTCAAATTTTCTATATAATTTGAAATCATAAGATACGTCAATTAATTTTTGGAAGTGTTTTTGTGGTGCTTCAAATCGAACACCTATTTGTACTGGTTTAGGTTCAGTTGGTAAATCATATTCTTCTGCTAGTTGCTTACCAAAGTCAATACCTGATTTACCTACACCAAAAATAAGTTTATCATAGGAAATAGGCCAATTTTTTGGATTTAAAAAAGATTCTTCTTCACCAATAAATAATTCATTATTATCAAAATCAATAGATGTTACTTTAGTTTCCCAAATAAATTCTACCCCACCATCAACTAAAAAGTCATACCAATTTTTACCTATTTCATGTAAATAATCTGTACCAACGTGCCATACAGGGAATAAACGTAAACCGAAATATGGTTTAATAAAATCTGGTTCTGCTATAGGATTTGAACATTGTACTTCTTCTGGTTTAGGGTGGAAACGTTTAAAATTAGTTATAACTTGATCAAATAATTCCATTGCTTTTTCTTCACCACAATATTTAGATAATTGACCACCAATTGAAGTATGATAAGTTAATTTACCATCAGACCAACCACCTGCTCCTAGGAAACCTTCCATTACTTCACTATATTTTCTATCGTATGGGTTTTTACCCATATCAATTATGGTAATTTTACCATCAAATCCATTATCAATTAGCTTAGTAGCAGCGTTTACATTTGCTACACCTGCTCCAACCATTACTACATTTTTACTCATATTGTATCCTTATTTATGTGTTAATATACGAACTAAGAATGGCGTCTCCAAATGAGACGCCACAGATATCTGTTTATTTTTAATCGCGACAGGCTATGAATCTGTCTGTATATTTTATTTATTTAACAATCACAACAAGAACAATCACATGATGTTCCACAGTTGCATACTTTACAATTACATTTCATTTTATTTTATTTATAAATTTTTACTTAATGTTGTAAGATTATTTCTTACGGCTTTAAAGTAATCTGCTACATTCATATTTTTTCCTGATTCTCTTTCCCAACGTTTTAATGCTCTACCTATTAGCGCTTGTTCTCTTTCTTCAAGATCTTCAAATTTTTTAGCATTCATGATTTTTTTAAAATCATCTTTTGAGTAAAGAATTTCAATTACACCATGCCAACTGTTTTCAATATCCTTTATTGACTCTTCTTTTAATAGCTTACCTTCAGCTAAATTAGGAAATGTAGAATCAGCTTCAGGGTTTAAGTGCATATAAAAATCTTCTCTTTCAGCGGTATCGAATACAAGTTCTTTTTTCTCACTTTCGTAATCCTCTGATCCAAATTCATTACCTTCATAATCAACATCACCTGGTCCCTCATCGTATTCTGAGTTGTAGCCTATATAGTACATATTAACCCAGTCCTTAATATCATCCATGTCAACATCCATTTTATAATACATTTTCATATCATCCTGGATTTCTTGGGTAAATTCATTACCTAAAACATCTACTTCTTCTTTAATTACACCTTCTGTAAGGTATTGTCTAAATCTATTTAGTTCTTTCATATTATTTTTATTTAAAGATTAATCCATGGCATCAATACCAAATTCTATTCTAATTTCGTCTATTAAATCCTGTGGATCAAGTTCGTGATATTTGATTATATCTTTTATTTTTTCTACAACCATCTTATCAGTGTAATCTTCTTCACTGTTAGCATAATCATTTTTATAGTCTTTGTTTTCTTTAAAAGTTTTTCCTTCAGGTGTATCCCCTTTATCTTCTTTCCATGCTGCCATGTAATCAGAAATAAATTTTTTAAGTTCTTCACCTTTTAACCCTACAATATACTTACCTTGCCTAACTGCCTGGTCTTTAGTATATTCAATATCATTTTGTTTAAAAGGTTGAATTCTAAAAGCTTCAGCACCTTCTTCACTGTAATATTTCCCACCTTTATCGTAGTCAGCATCTAATTCTAACTCCTCTTCATCACTGTGATCTTGTGGGTTTTCATAGATTGGATTTTTAAAGTCGCCTTCTGTAAGATATTGTCTAAATGTATTTAGTTCTTTCATTTATTTTTATTTTTAAATCTGTTGTACCTTTTAGTACTCGGTGTACTTGACCTTCGTTTATAAATATACGATCTCCTTTTGATAATACCAAAGGTAACTGATTATCCATCTGTATTGACCACCCTTCACCATCGATAACTTCTATATGTCTATCTTCTTTATCTTGATGCCATACCAATTCCATTGGATCTACATCTTTAGAAAATGTTCTTATATTACCTTTATTTTCGTATGGGTTCATATTACCAAAAAGTATTCATTTTAGCACCTAATCCTAATGCTGGAGCGTATCTTGGTAAATTACAAGACCAATATCCTGCTTTTGTTCTATCTTTTTTAGTTGAACATTTGTGACGTGCGGCAAATGCGTTACGTGCTTCCTTGTTTTTGATTTTAGCTCTTAAACCACCTGATCCAAATGATACTTTTTTAATCTTTTTAGTTTTAGGGTCTCTTACATAAACATAATATGCTTTTGAACCACCACGTTTTGGTTTATTTAATGGTGGGTCTTTTTTTTCTTTTTTCTTAGCTTTTTTTTCAGTTAGCGCATTTTTAACCGCTTCATCTATTCTTTTTACTAAAGTAGCATTTTTACCTGTCATGTATTTTAATTCCATACCATATTTGGCGGCAATTTGGGCAAGTTGTTTTATTTCGTCAGGATATAACGTATAATCCAGTTCAACTTGTAAGCTACCATCATATGAAGATATAAATATATCATCTATCCAACTAATGGTTCCTGGTCTTAATGCTTCAAGTTCTTGTTTAATTTTTAATAATTTATCGTCAGCTTCATTTAATGCTGAGAAATCTGGTCCTCCTGGTTGTGAAGATATTTTAATATCGTTTTTAGTAATATATTTTAATATGTACTTTTCTTCAGGTTTTAGGTTGTTTTTACTAGCGAATCTATCTACAGCCATTGATGAGGCATCATCTCCATATTCTTTTGTAAACTTTAATATCAATGATTTTGCTCTACCCTTTGGTGAAGATGGATTATCTAAAAATTTATCGTATATATCTTCATTTAATGATTTTTCTTGGACTGATATTACATCTTTTGGGATAAAAGCATTAGTCCCATCACCAAATTCAACATGTACTCTTTGGAATGGTGCATTTTTATCTAAGATATAAACTTGTTCTCTTTCTCCTGCTTCAAAATGTTCAAAGTCAGCGTCATAACCTTCACCAGTATTCATTTTAACTTCGTAATCATTTTTGAAAGTGATTATTGCTTTACCTTCATTTTCATTTAATGATTCTGAAAAATCAAAATGACTACTAAGGTTTTTTCTAAATATATCAAAATCACTTCTATCAAAGCCTAATATTTGACCATTATTTAAATTTCGATAAACACCTTTACCACCTTGTTCTTTACCTGTATATCTCCACATTCCGCTTGAGATAGATGTATCTTGATATCTTATGTTTTTATTTAAATCAAAATCTGGATAGTTAGAATCTGATTCATTCATAGACATATTGTCTATTTCGTTTAATCTAGATAAGTCTTTCTTTAATTTATCTAGCATTGCTTTCTTTTTGCTATCACTAGAAGGATGCCATGAATCCTTTTGGTTTTCTAAACTATAAATTAACCTCTCTATTTTTTCTTTAGACATTTTAGCTTCATTCATAGACATATTATCTATTTCATCACGTACCCATTCTTTTTCACCTGAACCTAATTGATCGTAATCCATTCCAAATTCAGATTGTGCTACTTCATCGTAATCATATGATTCGTTTAACATAGGTAAATCTAATGGTATAGATACACCTTCATATAAAGCAAATTCACCTAAATGTGTTTTAATTAATGCTTCATCTTCTTCACATAAATCGATTACATTACGTGAATACATTTTTCTAGCTTCTTTAATTAGAGATAAATGTTTATCTGAACCAATACGATATACTGTTTCAAATAATGGTATTTTTTTGTCTATGTGATATTGTAGGCCTTCAGATAGTAAAGATTTAACTTTACCTTCCGTTAATAAAGGTCCTTTTGTTTCACAAGTATTACATCCGCAGTTACACATATTATTTTGTTTTATTTTGCTATATTAAGTTCAATTGTATTTTGCCCAGTACCATTACTTCTAATATTCATTATAAAATCAAATTCATTAGTACTATTTGTTAGAGAGTCTAATGAAGTTAACGATAGTTTTATTTGAATACTTCCTGCTGTACCTCTATCTATAATTTCAATTTCTTTACCCTTAGTTAACTCAGCTGATGATTCAGCTGGGAAGGTTTTTACGGTTGCTTCTCCTTTAGAATTACCTGATATTTTAAAAAATGAACAATTTACTCCTGTTAAACTAGCAGCATATGAAGCTATGGCTCCTATTGATTGTTCTATCCCTAACCCCCCACCTTGGGCTACCTCTATTAAAATAAATTTTAAAATTTTTAAAGAAGCATATTTAGCAAGTAATTGTGATCTTTTTGTTGGTGTAGGTCCAGGATTATATTTTACTCCTTTTCCATTACTTTCAATTTCACTTTTAATTTCTTGTTTTAATTTAGTTATTTCACTTTTAAGATTTTCATCACTATATCCTTTTTCATCATCAGTCATATTATAAGAGGTTACTCCTCTTTTAATTTTACCATACTCAGAAGCGGGGTCAAACCCCTTTAAATAACCTTTACCTTTACCAGCAGCAGCTCTTTCATTTTTTAATGATATAGAAACAAAGGATGTTGATACATTATCTATATTATCTTTTTTGCCCCACTCAATAACAAAATTCTTATTATATTCAGTAATAGGTTTTAATGTTTCTGGGTCAGATAATGCTTGTGATTTACTATATTTTATATCAGCTAATTGTAAAAATACATCACCAGGATTCCATTTATCAGCATCAAGTCCAGATAATTCTGCTCCTGTGCTTTTTACTTCATTAAATATACCTTCTCCTGTTATTAATGGAAATTTATTACCATAAGCTTCTTTAATAGCAATAGCGGATGATAGTGGATCATTAAGTACAGCTAGGGCAGTTTTATTATTAGCAACACTTTCAATATTTTCTGTATATTTAGATAAAAGAAGTTTTACTTGGTCTGGTTTAGTACCTATTCCGTCATAATATTCTCCATTTAGTACTTTAACATTTTCTATTAATGACTCTGGTGTGAATAATTTGTTTATTGGGGAATTATAGAAAAATATTACTAATCCTTCTTTTTGTATAGTTGAAGTTCCAAATTCACTACCCGCTCCCTTAATTGTAAATGTATGTTTTTGTCCATCGATTACTACTGTAAAGGTAGGTGTTTGTTTTGTTGTATTCTTAAAATCATTATCAGGAAATAAGTTACCTATAAGTTTTAATAATTCTAGTCTCATTTCCCTTTGTCCCTTAGATGGGATTCCCTTAAAATAGAGTCTATTTTTGTCATCTAATATATCTAATTCAAATCCTAATTCCTCAGAATTTTTTATAATTGTATCTTTTATAAATTTATTACCTTCAGCAGTATTTGCTTCTTCTAAACTAAATTTTTCATCTATAACTTCACTAATAAGCGACTCTAACAACAAAACATCCTGATCATTATTCATGTCAGGATATCCTTTATCAAATTTATATGCAAATTTTGTAAAAAATTTATCGAATATACTCATTATTTTATTTTATTGTTCGTCCCAATCTTCTTTAAATGCTTCCATTTCTTCAACAGCTAATTTAAGCGCTTCTTCGTAAGTGTCAAATGGACCTTGCTCATCAAAACTACCAAAAGGTATATATCCATCTAAATAAAATTTATCATCTTCTTTTCTTACTACGATTATATCTTTATTTTTTTCATCCCATCCTTCCATTGGTGCGTCCCATGCTTTAACAGCTATTTCGTCATCTTCTTCACTACGATGTAGGTCTGATAGGTCTTTAATTTCAGTCCAACCACTAGGAGCTTTTAATTCTTCTTTAATTACACCTTCTGTAAGGAATTGTCTAAATCTATGTAGTTCTTTCATTTTATTTTATTTTATGCTTCTACGTCTACGTTAACATCTACTTCTTCTTCTTCAGCAGGTGCTTCAGCTTCTGCATCGGCTGTTTCACCTTCTACTTCTGCTCCACTTTTTGGACCATATTGTAATATACGACTAATAGCTTGACAAGCATACTCTTCTTCATCAAGATTTAATAAATAGTATTTTTTACCTGATACTGTAGCTACCCAACTTCTAGGACTATATGTTAATAGAAATGATTCTCCGTTTAAAAGAACTATTCTAAAAGTTGTTGGTTTAGGTGATACCCAATCAATTCGTTCTAAAAAAGAATCGAATTCATGTGTCATTAAACTAACAATAACATCTTTTAGTTCAGGAAATTTTGTTAATTCATCATAGGCCAAAGCAGCATCTTCAGACTTAACTTTTTCTCCAACAACTCGTAATGCTAGGGATTTAATTTTTTCTCTTAATTCTGCTTTAGTCATTATTTTATTTTAAAATCATTTTTACTAAAGGATTTAATTTCTTTAGTAATATTATTATTATTAGTAAATAAAATTTTATCTACTTTTTGATCTAAAAGTTTTAATCTTCTTTCTAAAGCACTTTTACTGCCTTTACTTCCTCGTTTTCCTTTTCCTCCAACAGCAATAAAAAGAACTGTTTCATTTGCTTTTTCAGAAGTACCCCCAAATTTTGAAATTTGAAGATTAACAGGATCACCTTTGTAAGTCATTTGTAATTTTTCTTCAGCTTCAGTAACTTTATCTTTACCTTGTTTAGATAAAAATGACGCTAATGCCATCTTTTTTATTTTGTCTAAAGATTTACCTTTAAATTGAGGTGCATCGGAATCTTTAAAATCCTCTATATGGTCTTCTACTGAAGATTTCTTAGTTAATTTTTCTGCTACAGGTTTGTCTTCTGCTTTAGCTGCTGCTTCTAGTTTAGCTCTTGCAATTTTTAATGTTTGTAAATTAGCAATACTTTCACTTTCTTTTGGGATAATTGAATCCCAAGTATCTAGGATAAATTGAGCAAATGTCTTAGCATTTGTAATTTTAGCATTTGCTTTATTTACTACTATAGAAGGTATTTCAATTCCAAGATTTTCATCCATAGTACTTTCACTAACTCTTTTTCCTAATCCAGGTAAGTTATTAAGATCTTGTACATATTGATCTGTCTTAACAACTATAGTACCTAAGTTATCAGATTCTTCTTTATCACGTCTATCTAATGCTGGTTTAGTAATCTTAAATAATGTTATTTTCGATGTTCCAGGATTGAAGTCTGGATCTTTGTCTTTAAAGTTACTATTGTAATATTGTGTTTGGTGCATTCTATATTTTTCACCTTCATGTTCTAAATCATGATATTGAAGATGAACAAACATTGGAGCATATTGTCCCATTCTTGCTTTAATAGGACTCTTATCGTGTGCTTTTAAAGCTTCGATTGCATCGTTTTCACTAGCTACACCTTTTGGAAGTAAATCAGCAAATATCCCTTTACCGAACATATCTGGGCCTCTTTCATTGGCATCATCTATTACTTCTGATCCTTTAAAACTATTATCAGTATATTCTTTTAAGACTTTATCCCCTAATCTACCAATTAAAGATGAAGATTGGGATTGGGATACTGGTTTATCTTCTCTTTCTTTATCAGACATTGCTTCTTCGTTCATACCATTAATTAAATCAATAGCAGCTAAAGCTAATTCTTGTTTTCTAATATCACCGTCTTGTTCTGCTTTTTCGAATGCTGCTCGAGCAATTTTTAATTGGTCTTCTTTTGAGGCACCGTATACTGTTTTAACAGCATCCCCATAAGATTTCATAGATTTATCATCAAATTCATTTACTGATTCATTCATATCATAATCAGAAAGTTGTCTACGGATTTTATATATACGATCTTCAATTTTATTTAATTCATCACCATATCTATCTGCAATTGGCCCACCTTCTGGTTCTGCTTCTTGCTCCATATCTCTAAATAATCTATCTCTACTATCTTCTAATTGGGATAACATTCCTCTTAACGTTAAAGCTTCATCATAATCAATTCCACCTCTAGATGGTTCTGGTTTAGATGCTCTCATTCTCATGAGTACAGGATCATTCATATCCATTTCATCTAATATCTCATCAATTTTAGCTACTCTTTCGTCTAAACCATCAAAGTTTCTTTGTTTTAAAGCAGCCTGGATAGCAAATACAGCATCTTTTTCACTGTAACTATATCGTTTAGCCATTGCTTTAATAAAACGGTTTACTGCTTTGGTTACTTCGGGGTTAAGTGCTTCACTTAACTCTCCCACTTCAGTATTATCTTCAGCGGTGTTAGCAGATACTTCAGAACCATAATCGGCTCCACTTGAGTATGATTTATCAATATTAATATCGTCTGTGTTAGACCTAGGAGAAGAATCTACACCTTCTAATGCAAGTTGGATTAATTCTTTAATTTTATTTTTATTCATACCTTCTACTTTAGATTTTGCTTTTTTGGTAGCTATACCATACATTACTTTTTCGGCATCTTTACCATATTTTTTAACTAAATTACGTTTATTAGATAACAATCCCCGAAGTATAGACTCCCGGGATTCTAGTTCTCTTTCCGTTAATTTACGTTCATTAAGCATACATTAGTCAGTATTATCACCAACTACAAATTGTCTTGTAAAGAAAGTAATTGTATTACCAATTTGGTCTGCTAATTTATCACTACCTAATGCCTGTGCAGCATCCATTGCAGCTTTTAAAGAATCCTGTACTATTTCTTCTTCTGGGGATAATCCTACTTCTACTTTAGCTTTAACACCTTTTCTTTCGATTTCAATATCATCTGCTTCTGCATCTACTTCAACTTCATCTTCAACATCGATATCAACGTCGACTTCTTCTTCTTCGTTAAGTGTAGATAGTATATCTTCTCTAATTTTTGCTTTAAGTTCAGATACTTTCATCTTACTCATGGCATCTTTCATATCATCTTTAGCATCTTTAAATCCATCTTCATATCCTTCTTCTTCAGCATCAGTACGAGCATCTTCTTTCATAGGATTAGTATCATCTTCATCATACATTGGCTTACTATATCCTTCATTGTATCTATTAGCAGCTCCTTTACCTAATTGTGCTAATACATTAGCAACTTTTTTACCTTTTTCTCCTAAATCCCCTGCTTCAAGTTTATCCATGATTTTAGCCATTGCCGCTGCACCACCAAAAACTGAAGCAACTCCTGCTGCTACTGCTAATGCTGATTCATCAACTTCTTGGGATTCTTTATTGATTTTGTTTTTGCCTTTTTTCTCAGCATCACGTTTACCAAATTTTCCGTAAGAATCATCCCTACGAGCTTTCATAGATTGTTTTTTACCTTTTTCAGCACCTTTACGTGCACCTAAAGATTCGTCTTCTCTATCGTCGTATCCTTGTTTTTTAGCCTCAGTTAAAGTTGTGTTATCAGCGTGGATTTTTCCACTAGCTAGATATTTTTGTAAGTCAAAGTTGTCCATTATAATGTATTTTATTTATAAATATTAATTTTTTCTCCTAGAATTAACTTTTCTAGCAGGTTGTGTTCTATTTGATACTACTCGTGTTGTTCTTGTTGGTGTATTTACCCTAACAGAAGGTATTACAGTTCGAGTTCTTCTTACTGGTTTAGTTCTTATGGTAGGAGTATTATTATTTCTTATAACCCTACGTGGTTTTGGAGTAATAACCCTACGTGGAGGGTTTACAGTATTTACTGTTCTATTCTTTTTTACTTTTATTGATTGTATCATAGCAGCATGAGCTCTTCCATTAGTATTTACTACTCCGCTTCTTCTACCTCTATGATAAGATACGTTAGTACCTCTATACCTGTTATAGTTATTCCAACCATACCCATTACCCCAACCATAATAATTATTCCAACCATAAGTATTACCCCAATGATTAGATGACCATCTTCTGTTATTCCAACTATAAGACCATCCTATACCACCTCCGTATGGAAAACCCCATACCCAGTCATTCCACATTTGATGTCTATCCCAAGGTGAGTAGCTATAACCATAATTCCAATTTGAATACCAAAAATTAGTACTTCTGTTAAACCTATTAAACCTAACATATCTATTATTCCAGTCAAATGATATTGGTTGTCTTAAGGCATATTGGGCATAATCATATCTAAATCTGAAATCGGTTCTTAATTTCCATCTTAGTTGTGAAACTGATAATGTATCTATTTGTACATCAGCTGGAACTTCTAAAACTGTATCATATATTGGATCATGCCCTGTGGTACTTACATGCCACGTTGTTGAGCATCCCGTTAATAATAACCCCAATAATAATAATATTTTTTTCATATTTTAGTTTTCTTTAGACCAAGGTTTTGTAGTTATAGTTACTGTGTTTGTTGTGTTAGTTTGTACTGATGGATCCTTTAACCATTCAGTTGCATATACCCAATTTGTGCCATCATAATGTATATCAGCTGTTGGATAACCTTTATTACATACATTATCACAATAAACACGCGCTATATGCCCATCCCAACCATATTGCATATTAAAAGTTCCATTTCCTGGATTTGGTTGGTCTATACTTTTAGGGGGCATTGGATAAACATTAATATGGTCTGAATCAACTTCATTAGAAGATAATTCAACTGTATCACCTGCCGCTACAACCCCAGAATCTGGTCCTGTCATTGCCCAACTTTGTTCCCATTTCATATCTTGATCTGTATGGTTAATTACTGTTAAAGTAAATTTAGCAGGTGAAGTTTCTACTTTTTCTACTTTTTTAACTTCGTTTTTACATCCTACAAATAGGAACATTGATACTACTAATAATAAAATTGATTTTTTCATTTGTTTATTTTTTTTTATATTCAGCTTTCTTTGTGTTTTTCACAAATTGTTTTCCTTTTTTATCTCCTCTAACTTTTTTAGCAACAGTAGCTTTACGCTCTGCTTTAGTTAGTGATTGTGCTTTTTTCTTAGGTAAACACCTAGTTGTTGCTTTACCTTTTTTCATTGTACCACACTTACCAGAAATATTACCTGAAGTATTGATTCTAACCCAATCTTCTTTTTTAAACCAATCACGTAGTGATTCTTGTATCCTTTCTGTTAGTTGGTTTTGTGTCACTATTTTTTCTTTTTCTTACCACTCATTTGCCCTTTACATACTTTTACAGCACGACCAGATAAATAAGCTGATGATTTCTCACCTGCAGCCATTCTACGTTTACGATATGCTTCGCCTTTTTTACAAAGTTTTTCGTTAACTGCTGCTTTTATTCTTTCATTTAAATCCATTATCTTTTATAGATTTTAAAATCTTTACCTCTACGTGTTTCTTCTTCTGCTTTCTTTAATGCCTCTTCTTCTGATTTGGCATTTACTTTAATGTAATTATTGTCATAACCATCACGAGTTAATACCCAATATTCTACTTCATATTCTTTTTCTGCAGGATCATTTGATTCTTGAATGTTATTTAAATAACGTTTTGTATTCCATTCGTGTACGTCAAAATTATCTTTCATAGTATATATTTATTATAAATATGTAGGTGTTTATGTTTATTAATTTATTTTTTGGGATTCTAAATACTTAACAACCTCTTTAACATGTTCATCAACTTGTTCCTCATTTATATTACCTCTCCATTTTTCTATATCACCTGCCTCAGTAATAAAATCATTTTTTTCCATTAATTTATCTTTAACATAATCTTTGAAATCTTTTATCTTATTATCAATTTCGTTATTTTTTATATTACGTTGATACTCTTCAAATTTACCCTCTCTTTTTAATTTATCTTCTTTTAGGATAACACATTTAAAACAGGTTTTATGTACTTTATAAAATTGTTTATCATTACGATTTTTCATTAAACCCTTACAACTAGGACAAAATAAAGGCATATTATGTAATTTTTTTGCCTTATCTAATTTAGTAATATTTTGTTTAATACCATCTTTAATAGTCCAAGTACGATCATCGTGTTCCCAAATATCTCCCTCTTTATAAAAGGTTTCGGCAGGTGTATACCCAACACTAGTTTCAGTTTTATCCCCGTATTTACCTTTAACGAGGTTTCTCATTCTTTCTACATCCCTCTTCTCAAACTCTCTATTTAACCCTTTTATTTTTTGACTCATAAACCTAATTTTTGTAACTGTTGAATTGTGTTCGCTGTACTAGTATGTAATATACCAATTCCTCCTGCGGCCTCCCACTGATCTATATTAACTTGTCTGTCGTCTATTAATATCGATTCTGGGGTTGCTAATTCTTGTTTTTGTTTAGCGTAACGTAATATTAATTTTGTACCAGGTATTTTATGTTTTACCCATACGTGTTTTCCTATTCTAGATGACTGCTCACGTGAAGGTGCTGATAGTAATACTGGGTTAAATGGTTTTAAATAATCCCATAATTTTTGTCCATCGGGCATCCATTTTAAACCTGCCCAAAAACCTACACCTGCTACTTTAATAGGATCCCAAAAATCTTCCCCTTTTTTGAATTCACCTTTTAAATCAACTCCAGTTAATTCTTCATACCCACTTTCAAAGTCGGCTAATACGCCGTCCATATCACAATAAATTTTATAATCCATAACCTTTTCGTTTTCTTCTAATCCCATAGCTAATTCTCGTGCATACGCATTTAAACCAAATGGGTCTTTATTTTTCTTTTCTTCTATTGGGGTGTTATCGTGCCAACATTTATGACAAGTATATAAATCATCACCACCACTTGATATATCCCAACTCCAATCACAGTTGTCACATTCGATTTTATCACCTACAATTGCTTCATTTAGGGGTTTATTTATTTCATAGGGTATGCCTTTTTCTTTTAAAAGATCTGTAAATTCCTCTTTAAGTGCATCTTCTTTTGATAGTATTACTTTAATAATATATTTATCTATATTTTTAATATCACCTTTAACTACTTCTTCCATTTCATCAAATTTACCTGTCTTCTTATCTCTTGGGAAGTTTGGAGGCATATTGCTAACTGCATATTGGTCTCTAAAGGGGGTGATTTTATAATTTTGACGTAATTTATCTTTATCTAAAACTAAAATAGAGGCATGTTCAAGCCAATTAGATACAACTGAACCTTTACTACGGGTTAAACTTACATTGGGGTCACCCTTTAATATATTATCATCTATAATATCCCATATAAATTCTGAGTAATGGTATAAAACACCAAATTGGGGACCTTCATTTAAACTATCAGTCCAATTTCTAAATGTCATTGTACCCCTTAAATTAGCTTCTTGCTCTATTTTATCCAAATGGTCATCTTCTGTTGTATTTGTACCAGATACATCACCTAAACGGTCTTCTAAGTATTGTATGTGATGAATCATTTCATGTGCATACGAACGTACTATATCTTTAGGATGTCTACCTTCAGTGTATAAGACAATGTGTTGTCTATTTGGATCATAATATGCTGTTTTACCAAAAAAATCTTTAGCATTTTCTGAATCACCATCTATAAATTCCATTGAAGGTAATGGCTCAATATTCATACCCATATCAATCATATGATTGGTTAATTGGGCTATTTTTTCCATTACATCTATCTGTTGGGAATATGATGCGTTTTCGGTTAAAACTTCTTGTACTTTGTCAGACATTATATTAAACACTTCTTCTACCTCTTCATCGGATAGTTCAGAAGGTAACATAGGTTTTAATTTTTCTAATGATATTTTAGAAGCATTTCTAGCTGCTGTACCTGATACACCACCTTGAGTTATTACAACACGTAAATCCATGTTTGGGTAATTATCTAATGATGTAGTTCTCTTTGATATGTCTTTAAAATCGTCATCATTGCCCTCTCTAGCTCCTATAACCCAAAGTACTGTTTCTTCGGGATGATTTTTAGCGTAGTTATATATAGCTTGTATTGGGGGTTTAGGACTTAATTCAATTCTAACTTTAATTGGTAGATATTGTTTATAAGTATCCCATATTAATAGGGATTCTTCAGGTGAAATACCATCTCTTTCTTTACCTCCTATTAATATAATAAATTCATCGATTTCAGGGTTTTCTTTTAACGCCTGTTTAACAACTTCAAAGTGACCCGAAGTGGGTGGTTTAAAACCACCACCATATACTGCCACTACCTTTTTCTTTTCTTCTTCTGGTAGTAATCCTTCTATTAAATAACTTGTTAAACTCATTAAGATAAAAATTGTTTAATTTTAGATTGTGCCTCTTCTTTTGATACTGAATTATCTATAATATCTTTAACTCCATCATCTGCTAATAAGGCATTTAACTCACCATCTAGTTTGGCTTTTGCTTTAGCTGATCTAGCTTTTGCTTTATCATCTTTAGGTTTAGTTCCTGTGGGTTTAAATGGTGTTAAGTACTTATCTACTATACTTTCTAAATCGCTTAATTTTTCATCTTCTAAAGTATTGGCAACTGAAATAAAATTATTACCAAATAAACTTTTATAGGCATCATAATTTTTAGTTACACCAGCCCATGTTCTCATTACAATAGCAGGTGCTAAACTTCTATCTTCACCTCCTGATTTTTCAAATCTATCTTGATTTTGCATTAATGAACGTTCTAAATCAGTATAAACATAAAGCATAAATACCTCATACCCCGCTTCTTCTAACTCTGATTTTAAGGCTGTTGTGGATTTAACTGAAGCTGCTGTACCATCTAGTATAAATGATTCTTTTCCTTCTATAGTAGCAGCTATATTACCTTTAAATTCTTTATTTGCAGCCGCCATTTGTTTAGCTTGCTCGCTTCTTTCTTCAGGTGTAGCGTTTTTTAGATCTAAAGATACATTTGCTTTTTTTAACATGTTAATATAAATGTCATCTATATTCATTACCTTTAGACCTCCTAGGTCTAAACCACGTAAAATGTATCCTTTACCTGCTCCAGGTGCTCCTGCTAAGATAATCGCTTTTGGATTACCTTGTGCCTCTTTTAATAATTGTACTAAACTTATCATACTGTTGGTTTTCCCATTAATGTTTTTGTATATAATTTTCCTGCTATATTTCTTTTGTATCTTCCATTGCCTAACCATTCAATGTCTTTTCCTTTAAGTACTTTACGTACTAATTCTTCATCGTCAACTGGTTCTACACCTTTGGCAGAAAGAATATCTATCCACGCTCCTGATACTTCTATATAATATCCTGGTTGTTTTAATAAATCTGCTCTATAATTTACTACTCTAGATTTAGCAGGTTTAGTACCATCATGGCCTGTTGCTATAAACTTATTCCCAAATCCCTTTTGTTTATATGCTGATATAGCATCAATATCATCATCTTGGTCTAAATCTATTACTACATATTTAGCATCTGATTCCTTACCTGTTATCGAGTCCGGAGAAGTAAAATTAGGATGACCACCAATAGGAGCATAAGCTGTAGAAATTAATTTAAATATTTCTTCATCATAATCCTGTAATTCTGAAGAGGGTATAGTTGTCCATGTATTTTTTGGTATATCTATCTCATTTAAGAGATCTACTAGTTTGATCATAATTAAACATGTTTATTATACATATTGATAAAAACATCAAGTGGCGTTCTGTGACCCATACCTTCAACTTCATCATGTATTGCTTCATTACCATGAACAGACCATAGTTTTTTAGTTAATTCAGGGTCAACAATATCATCTTCAGTACCTAAGACAATTGTACGTTCGTATGTGTTACCATAATATTCATACCCAGGATCTATTCGTCTACTATGTAAAGCAGGATTAAATAATAAAACATCAACTCCTAATCTTGAACCAATAATATCAGCGACATAACCCCCCATACTAGAACCTATGATTAGATCAGGCATACCTAATGTATAAATAAATTCATCTAAATCTAGGATTTCATAATCCATTTCAGGAGCATAGACTGCACCTTTTGTTGATAAGAAAGATACTTTAGTTCCTCCTTGTTCACTATCTAAACCGTGTAAATATACTATTTTTTTCATAACCTTTATTTTATAATTGTAAGTTCGTTTAATGCTTCTAATGTTCCTTCGAAACCTGGAATATCTTTAGTCTCATTTAAGATTGTAATATCTTTATAACTAATTTTACCTACTGTTTTTTTACCTAACATATTGTAATCATACAATGTAATACAAGTAGGGCCTAATTTGGTAACATTCATTCCTCTACCAAATAAACGTGAATCTTCAAAAATAGCATCACCCTCTTCATTAACTCTAAATATTTTTGGGAAATCACCATACTCATTATCATCACCACCTCTTCGGTACTCAGTAATTCCTTTTACAGTAAATTTAACATCTCCTTTTCCAATAATTGCTTTAATATTTGACATAACCTTAATTTAATAAATTTAACATTTCATAATACTCATCAACGGTAATAAAACCACCATTAACTCCAACCCATAAACTAATTACTGCATCTGTTTTAAACATAACCTTTATTTTAAATTAATCGTTCGACTCATTCGAACCCGTAAATATACGAAAGATAACCCGGGAAGCCAAGCCTCCCGCGCATTATTTTTACCAGTTATTCACATCATCTTCTCCACGTTTTTCGTGGTCATGTTCACTATAAACCCTTAGGTTTAAATATTCACCATCTCCTAAATAAGAGGTATCTTCTCTAATATCTTTGTCATATACAAAACAAAAATCATACTCCTCTTTTGTAATGATTTCTTTTGTATTCATAATCTCTTCAAACCTAAAATATTCCTGTTCTGCAATGTAAAGACTTTCTGGACTCATCATAACCTTAATTGTTTTAAATTAATAAATGAAACTTCGTGTCCCACTTATATGTAAATATACGAAAGATAGCCCGGGAAGCCACGCCTCCCGTGCATTACTTTTAAAATCCCCTTTCTACCATCTGGGTATACTCATGATGTTCTTGTTCACTATAAACTCTTAGGTTTAAATAATCACCTAATTTACTATAATCACCAATATAAAACATATCTTCTTTTATGGTTTTGTCATAAGTAAATACAAATTCATACTCCTCTTTTGTGAGGTATTCTTTTGTATTCATAATTTCTTCATACCTATTATACTCTAGTTCTGCAATGTAAAGACTTTCTGGACTCATCATAACCTTAATTGTTTTAAATGTTGTGCTTAACTGCTCAACATGGTAAATATACGAAGGATAGCCCGGGTAGCCAAATTTTTACACGGTTCTCTTTGAAGTTGTTTGGAATGTGTTTGTGTATGGTTTTGGTTTAGGATTTTCAATATCAAATAATGCTTTAACATGATTAAATATTTCTATATTTTCTTCCTGGGTACGAGGTGACTCATATACTTCCCAATTTTTACCTTTTAAACGTTTACCAGATTTATCTTCACCCCTAGATTTAGATTTTAACCATAAAACTCCTACACGGTCAATTTTTTTACCATAACATTCTTCATAACACTGGGCATAAATTGCTCCTTGTAAATCGTATGTTGTTTGTAAATGGTTAGATGTTTTAAAATCTATAATCCAACGTTCCATTTTACCATCTATTTCAATCTCACATACTAAATCACAGGTTCCTGCTACTTTAATTTCATCTGAGAATAAATGTACTTCTGCTTCTATTAATGTTGGGTTATAAGTCTTCCAGAAATCCACAAATCTAAGGAACATTTGCCATACATGAGCAGGCATTTTAGGGTTACCATCTTTATATAAGAATGTAATTTCTTCCCCATTTAACCAGTCTTCAATCATTTCGTGTACTAATGTTCCTTCTTCTGCTGCTTTCTTAACAATCCATTCCGCACTGTAACCTACTTTTTTAAGCCAGTCTTCGAAGTATTTACCTTTTGGGTAAGAACTTAAAACATGAGTTACTGAGGGGTAATAATTACCATTACGTCTATAATACCTTGAATCAGGCATTGTAACTTGTTGATAATCATCTGAAATTTCTAATAATCTTTTGTATGATTTTTTGATCATATTGATAGTTTTTGTTCCATTAAATCATAGTAGGTTAATGGTAACGTTGTTTGTATTAGTTTTGTGAAATTTTCAAAACCCATTTCACTCGGATCCTTATCTTGTAAATCTACAAGATAGACTTCTTTGCCTTCTGCCATTAACTTTTCACAGAACTTCAAAGCTTGTTTGATCGCATCCCTATCTAATGCAATATAAATTTTATCTACTACAGAGGTAACTATTTTTTTCATTAAATTATTCTGTATATTTTTCCCTAATAAGGGAATTGCGTTTCTTTTTATCGCTAAAGCATCAAATAACCCTTCACATAAAATAATAGGTACATTCCAATTAATCATATGTTCATTAGGTATTATATCTCTTGATACTTGTGGGTTTCTATATTTAATATATGGTTCCTTTTCAAATGAACGAGCAGTAAAATAATTTAACTTACCTTCTACATCATAGGTGGGTATTATTACCATATTTTTATATAAACCTGCTTTACAATAACCTATATTATATTTGAGAATATCGTATTTACTCACGTGTCTATTATTTAGGTACGCGAGCGCGTGTCTAGCCATTATATCGCTGTTATTAACGTTATTTAGGCTAATATATTCGTCAGGTAGTTTAATGGTTGCTACATCTACCTTTTCTGTGTATGAAGTATAATTTACTTCTTTACTTATAGTTTTAGCTTCATTTATTTTATCAGAAGAGGCACCTGCTTGTCTAAATAGTAAACTAATAGATTTACCTTTTTTACCACATACCCAACAATGCCAAGGGTTATGACCTTCTTTATTTTCAGTAAAATTAATTTCTAATTTAGGTTTATGGTGGTTACAGTGAGGACATTTGTATGCCATGTTACCTCGAGCAGTTTTTTTACCTGTGCCTAATACGGAATTAACTAATGTTACTAGTGTATGATTGACCATAGTCTGTAATATACGAACTTAGTTTCGTTTAAACAAGGAGTTTGATATATTTTTTATATCTTTAGCTAATTTAATTATTTTTTTGTTATTAGGATGATTATTATAACTGTGTGATTTAAATTCTATACACATAATGGGTTCTTTTAATGTTTTAGCAATATAAGCTCTATGCATACCATCTATAATAAAACTAGTTTTACCCTTCCAAGTAGATATTTGTATTGGGGGGAAATTTTTTATGTCTTTGGCTTTTAATTTGTCTAAATTAGGTATTATATAATCTATTTTTTTATCTTTAAAAATTATACGTGAATCAAATAATTTAGGTTTTTCAATAGTAAACTTATCAACATTACATAAATAAAACATTACTGGTTTCCAAATTTGATTATATCCTAAATTATAATGAACTAAGTGTTTGGGGACTTGGTTATAGCTAAATAATAAATAAGGAGCGGCCCAAGGATATATTTCTTCGAGTAAGTTATATATTTTAGATAATTTTTGGTATATTAAATAATTTGTATCACTCCAATTCATAACCTCAATATACGAACTTATTTTCGCTCAACCACGAGATCTTCGAATTTTATGTCTGCTAAATCTTTTGTAAAAAATTTACCTAGAATATTATCATTAAAGAATTCATCTGGTTTCTCTAGTACTTGGTATAACATTTGATATTTAATTTCAAAATAGGTAAGTTGTTTTTTAGTCTCTACACATTTTAAAATGGTACGTTCAAATTCATCTTTTTTACCTTCAACTAATAATTTTTTAATGTCAGTTTGGGAACCATAATAAGTTTTCCAATCTGATTCTTTAACTACTAATTTATATGAAGGGCGACGACCTACTACCCCTGTTAGAGCAGCAAGTTCTTTTTTACCTAATTTTTTCTTTTGATTGTGAAATAGTACTTTTTTTCCAATATAAGATTTCCCTGAAGGTTTATGTGTTGTCATATAGACGAAACCAAAAGTATTATCTGGGAATTGTGTAATATCCTCTATTGAATTGTTTTTATATATCCAATTCATAAGTTTATTTTATTATAAAAAACAAAGATAATTATTTGTTACAACTCCTGAAGAGTTAGTTAGAATATAACCAAAATTTACCCTAGAATATCCTACTCCTGGAGTAGTTCCTCCTGAGTTTGTATAAACAGTGTCACCAACTGCTGGCCATGTATTAGAACCATCATGATAAAATGTTACATTCTGGGTTTGAGAACAGATGAGTTTATTTTTACTTTGAAAAGCAGAACCTATAAAAGAAGTTAAGGAACTATACCCATAAAAGTCACTATAAGCATCAGGTGCTATTAAACTTGCAGAATCAGACATTCCACCTAATGATATATTAGTTGACGCTGTTCCTAATTCAGCTGAGATTTGACTTCCGCTTATGGGTCCTGATGATGGTAATGCCATAATTATATGTTTTTATTATAAATATTGTAAACCAAAATCTCTAATATTTTCAGAAATTATTTCTTTAAAATTTTGTGGTATATCCTTTAATTTTCCTAATTCTAAAAATAAAGATTTTGACTGATCCCTTTTACCTATGTACCATCCTGTAAATGCCTTTTGAAAATCAAATACAAAATCACCAGGGTATCCTATGTCATATGTTAAGGGGGTATTTTCTTTAATATTATCTTTACCTAAACAGGCATACATATAGGATATCATCCATTCTTTTCTATTGCTATGCCATATACTTAAATGATAATAAGCTTCTGGTCTATTAGGTGCATAGGCAATAGCAGCTTGAAGTTGTCCTTGTTCCCACTCAGGTCTTCTTGTAGTTATATTTAATTGCTTCCACGTTTTTAGAAAACAATTATAAGCCATTTTAGGGTCACTATCATGTAACAGTTCAGCTGCTCTTAAAAAGTAAGAATGTGCTGCTGCTCCCTGTCCTATTTTTTCATATTCTTCACCTAACTTAGCATTTATATATGCGTCTTGAGGTGTTTGAATGTAGTTATGTAATTGTTTTTGTAATTCTTTCATTCTTCCCATTCTAATTTATCTAATAAATTTACAGGCATTTTTAAAGCATACGCCGCATTATCCTGAAATCCATATGTTATAATAAAATTATCATTTTTAATTGCTAATCCAGTATTAAACTCTACCATAGCATCCATAAATTTAAATATCTTAGATATTGATTTTAAATTCCAATCTTTATCCCAAATTAGAAACCTATGATAATAATGAGCATCCTTATGCCCACCAGGGTGGTGAAAAAAATCTACTTCATGGGTTATACAAATTCTATTACCTTCATTACCAAAAGGTATAACTTGAGAACTACCTCTAATACCTAAGGGCCCATTAAATTTTTCTTCTTTATTAATAACTGTTGTACTAGATACTTTATTTAAAATACCCTTTAGTACTGCTTCTTTATATTTATCTTTTAAATTTACTTTAACTACCTCAACCGGATTAGACCACCTAATAAAATGAAAAGGCATATCCATAACGGGCATCCAATTTTTTTCTAAATAAGTATCTTTTGTTGGTGGGTCAACTCTATCTCTGGTTAGTTCTATGGCGTGGTCTTTAGTCCAATCTACCTCACAAAGTTCCATTCTACCTTCACCATTGGGTTTTACATCTCTTCTTACACCACATATATAAAATTTACCATCCCATCGCATTACTCTAGCATCTTCTAAACCATGGAAATCCCATATGGGAGGAATATCATTTTTAGATGTATCTACTTTTTGGTATGATTCTACTTCTAATGTATCGTCATTTAACTTACATAAGTAATTTCCTGTTATTAAATGAATATCATCTTCTGGGTTTAGATAAGCTAAACATCCCCATTTACAGTAAAAATTCTGGTTGAACTCAGCATGGTATAAAGTATAGTGAACATGCCTAATATTGGCTAATATATCTCCATTGTCATCTATAAAAACAGAAACGTTGCAAAGACCAGTACCATCTGTTAATTCACTTGGTATTATAAGAGGGGTTATTGTTCCTCCATTATCTAAAACTATTTTGGCTAAATTATTTATCATTAAAATTCATGAGTTTAATTTCATGTTATTATAATATAATAAAGATTTTTGGCTATACCAAATTTATTTTGATTCTAAGACTTTTACTTTAGCGTGTAATTCTTTTATTGCTTCAATTAATAAAGCAACTATTTTATCATATTTAACAGCTTTATATCCGTTAGATCTAGTACTTACTAATTCAGGTAGAATTTTTTCTATTTCCTGAGCAATAACACCTATATCTTGTCCTTTATTACCATGAATTTTTTGTTCTTCTTCTTTTGATAATTCTTTCCAATTATAAGTAACACCATTAATTTGTTCAAGTTTATCTAAAGCACTTGGAATATTGGTTATATTTTCTTTTAATCTTTTATCTGATGTAGCGTAAGCTATAACATCATTTTCAAATACTCCTAAACCATCTGTGGTAGGTTGAAGGGTGCTGAAATTACCTACGTGTAAGGCAGCTTGACTAAGTACTAATTTTGCTCCGTCCCATGTTAAATTAGATTCAGCATTTAAACCTGTTGATGAGGTTGCAGTTATAACCCTATTATTAGATCCATTAGTAAATGATGTTATACCTGCATTACTACCTGTAGCTCCTTTTTGTCCTGTTGTACCTTGAGAACCACCGCCACCTTGAGAACCTTTAGCACCTGCTGCACCTTTAGCACCTGTTGTACCTTGAGAACCACCGCCACCTTGTGCACCAACTTCCCCTTTTTGTCCTTTTGTACCTGTTGTACCTTGAGAACCTGTAGCTCCTTTTTGA